>Ga0315322_10000127_pt1 | contig 48941 bp, 44 predicted proteins | sample M110021515metaG_FD_203461 | JGI IMG/M metagenome (GOLD analysis project Ga0315322, IMG submission 203461) | Ammonia-oxidizing marine archaeal communities from Monterey Bay, California, United States - M1 100m 21515 | ecosystem: Environmental > Aquatic > Marine > Intertidal zone | place: USA... | reverse complement strand
CTTTTACCAATCGGTGCGTGAGCAATAATCATAGGTAGACGAATTTTCTTGGTTATTTTTTTACCATTAGCAGATAATATTACATCGCCAACTTTTAATCCGCCTTTATCAGCAGGTGAACCTGTTTGTAAACCTGTGATTATAACACCATCAACTTTTTTCAAACCTAAACTATCGGCTATATTTGCCGTAACAGGTCTAAATGATATACCCAACCAAGCACGACTAACAGAACCTTTTTCTATCAATTGTTTTGATATATTTTTTGCTAGATTAGATGGGATTGAAAAACCTAGGCCAATACTTCCACCTGTCGGAGAAATAATAATTGTATTAATACCAATTACCTTAGCTTGCATATTAATTAATGGACCACCAGAATTCCCGCGGTTAATAGGTGCATCGGTTTGAATATAATCATCATATAAACCGGATTGAATATTACGCCCTCGTGCTGAAATGATACCTTTTGTTACACTACCGCCTAAGCCTAGTGGGTTACCAATAGCAATTACCCAATCACCAACTTCTGATCTATCGGAATTACCAAATGATAATACCGGCAATTTTTTCTTAACATTTTTTAATTTTAAAACAGCAAGATCTGTAAGTGGGTCGGTTCCTTTTACATCGGCATCATATTCAGTTCCATCTTGTAGTACAACTTTTACTTTATCAGCTCGGTAAATTACATGATGGTTAGTTAAAACATAGCCTTTTTTATCAAAGATGAAGCCACTACCTTGTGAAGAAACTGGGCGTGGTGATTGTTGGTTTCTATTAAAAAATTCTTCTAAAAATTTTTCCATTTCTCTTGGTAATTCACCCTGATTAAACATCTGCTGATTAACGGGTTGAGTTGATTTAACCTGTATAGAGACGACTGCGGGTATAGTTTTTTTTACCAGTGGAGCGAAAGATTTAATTTCATATGCACTTGCAGATGAAATAGCAAAAAGCATTATTGCAAATATGTATTTTATAGTTTTCATAGGTATCAATATATTAAAGTTTTATTATAAATTCAAGAAAGATATAAAATATTTTTGGTATTAATTTTTAATAGCATACATTATATATTCTTGATTACCATCTGTGCCTTTTAATTCACAAGGGATAACAGAATTTATTTTACATTTGCTAGAAAAATACATTTCAATTTTTTTTATTGCTTCAAGTACAGATTTTTCATTTTTAACAATGCCACCTTTACCTATATTTTGTTTGCCGACTTCAAATTGTGGTTTTATTAATACAATTAATAATCCGCCTGCTTTTAATAAATCTAGTGGTTTTTCAATTATTTTTAATACTGATACAAAACTTACATCACAAACTAAAATGTCAATGGGTGGGATAAAACCATCATTTAAATCTCTCGCATCTGTTTTTTCTAGTACTACGACTTTTTCATTATTTCTTATCTTGTCGTGTAATTGTGAATAACCAACATCAACAGCAAATATTTGTTTTACTCCGTGTGATAATAATACATCACTAAACCCGCCGGTTGATGCGCCGATATCTAAACAAATTGAATCTTTTTTAATATTTATATTTAATTTTTTTATTGCACTTGATAATTTTAATCCTGCTCTTGATACCCAAGGACAAGGATCCGATATAATTTCAATTTTATCATCGAAACTAACAATTTTATTTGGTTTATTTACTACAACATTATTTACTAAAACCATACCAGATTTAACAAGACTTTGTGCTTTGGTTCGACTGTCGCACAATTTTAAATCCAGTAATACTTTATCGATGCGTTCTTTATCCATCATATTTTATACGATATTCTTTAATATATTTAATAAACAACGGTAATAATACAAAAAACGATGCAATATATGATAAAAATAATGATATTAAAATTCCATATCCACCTAATGGAGTTTGTTTTAATACATAAGCACCACCAACACCAACAATCAATAATGTAGTAATGAATAAAATCGAGCTAGTTTTTGTTTTTCCCATTCCATCAATAGCTGATAAAATAGAAAAGTATAATGAGTGAAAAAATTGATAACTAGAAACAATAATTAACATATTTATTAAAATAGGTTTAAGGATCTCGTAATCGTCATTACTACTGAAAAATAAATCCGCAACAATTGGTGTAAAAACAAGAAAGAACAAACCAATCCCGCTTAAAAACAATGTCATTAAAAATGTTCCTGCATAAGCACTTAGTAAAATTTCATTAACATCTCTTCTGCCCTTTGCTATTCCCACATTCGTTAAAATAGCCGTTGCTGTACCAATAGCAAATAAAAACGCCATTGTGTCAACTTGATAAGACACCTGAAATCCAGCTAAATAAAATGTACCAAAACCAGCCATTAAAGTGTAATAATATACCATTAAACCTGATTCAATAATCATACGAATACTCATAGGAAAACCAACAAAAGATATTTTTTTAATTAATTTTAATTTAACTTTTTCTAACTCAGTTAATACTTTGTATTCCTTAAATGATTCATTATTAATTAATAAATATACCAATGATAACAAATATATAACATTAACTACAATAGTTGCAACGGCAGCACCACTAATACCCATAGGCTCGATAAAACCATCTAGACCAAAAACAAATATATAATCAAAAACAGCATTTAATACAAAAGCAACAAAACCTAAGTACATAAAATATTTTGCATTACCGGCAACCGTCATAAAGGAACGAATTGATGAACCCCATACCGCCAAAGGAATTGACCAGAGAAAAAAATCTGCGTAATCGTTGGCATATTTAATAATATTTTCAGGCTGTCCTATAAAAAACAAATATTCATTTAATAAATATTTTGTTAAAAAGACACTTAATAATGAAACTGAAAAATTTAATGCCAAACTATGTTGGAAAATACCCCTAAGTTTTTTATAATCTTCTTGACCTTTTGCCTGCCCACATAATGATAGAATAGGTAGTGAAAAGCCCAATGCTAATAAAAAAAAGGGCATATATAATCTTATAACGAAACCGGAAGCCGCTAGTTCTTCGACACCCAGCCAACTAATTATTAAAACATCTGTTGTAACAATTAATGATTGAGCTAAATAAGCAAAAGAAACCAATAATGAAGGAACTAACATTTCTTTCATTTTTAATTTTACATCACTAAATCTAATGATGTCTGACATATTACTTAATTCCTTTTAATACCTGCTTAACAATATCACCTGAATTTAATTTAGCATAATCGTATTGTTCCCTAGGATTACAATGATCTTGAAATTCATCAGGTAATGTCATTGTACGAATTTTTTTACCATTTAACAAATCATTTTCACTTAAATAGTGTAATACCATAGAACCAAAGCCACCCTTAACACCTTCTTCGATCGTAATAATAACATCATGCGATTTTACAATTTTAGAAATAAGTTTTTTATCTAGTGGTTTTACAAAACGCATATCAGCAATAGTCGGTTTGATGCCGTGCTTTTCATTTAATATCTCACTAGCTATTTTCACCTCAGACAATCTAGTTCCAATTGATAATATAGCAACTTTTTTTCCTTGTTGCACAATTTTTCCCTTGCCAATTTCAAATGATTTAATATTTTTTTGCCAACTTACACCGATACCTTCACCCCTTGGATAACGAAAAGCAATAGGCCCGTCATTATAATCATTAGCCGTTTTAACCATACAAGCAAGTTCATATTCATCACTAGGTGCCATTACAACCATATTAGGAAGTGTTGATAAGTAAGCCAAATCAAACATACCTGCGTGAGTCGCACCATCTGCCCCTACTAATCCAGCTCTATCAATAGCAAATTTAACCGGTAAATTTTGCACCGCTACATCGTGTATTACCTGATCATATGCTCTTTGTAGAAATGTTGAATAAATCGCAACAAAAGGTTTATACCCTTCACAAGCTAAACCAGCACCAAATGTAACAGCGTGTTGTTCAGCAATCGCAACATCAAAAGTTTTATCAGGATGTTTTTTTGCAAAATAGTTTAATCCTGTACCCGATGGCATAGCGGCGGTAATTGCAACAATTTTATTATCTTTATCTGCTATATCACTAAGCGTTTCACCAAAAACTTGTGTGTAAGATGAAATATTGCTTTGCGATTTTTCTTGTTTACCAGTTTGTACACAAAACTTGCTTACACCGTGATACTTATCATGCGATTTTTCAGCTGGTTCATAACCATGCCCTTTTTTAGTAACTACGTGGATAAGAACTGGTCGATCTTCTTTCATATCTCTGACATTTTCAAGAACTGGTAACAAATGATCCATATTATGACCATCAATAGGGCCAACATAATAAAACCCAAGCTCTTCAAATAGTGTCCCGCCTGTAAACATACCGCGGGCGTATTCTTCGAACCTACCTGCGAGTTCAGCAATATTATTCGGCATTTTATGAGCCACATTTTTTGCAATATTACGCGCTGATAACCAACCCGAAGAAGAAATTAATTTTGATAAATAACCACTAATTGCACCAACCGGCGGAGCGATTGACATATCATTATCATTTAAAATCACAATCAATCTATTTTTTAATGCACCCGCATTGTTTAATGCTTCGTATGCCATACCTGCACTTAATGCACCATCACCAATTACCGAAACAACATTATTTGCTCCGTCTTTTAAATCTCTTGCAACCGCCATACCTAAACCAGCAGATATAGAGGTTGATGAATGACCAGCTCCGAAACAATCATCTAAGCTTTCACCGCGTTTTGTAAAACCCGATAAACCACCAGCTTGACGAATAGTAGATAATTTATTTTTACGACCTGTAATGATTTTATGTGGATAAGCTTGGTGTCCTACATCCCAAATTATTTTATCATTAGGTGTTGTAAATACTTTATGCAAAGCAACACTTAATTCAACAACTCCAAGACCTGCACCCAGATGACCACCAGTTTTAGAAACTGTTTCAATCATAAAATTACGAACATCATCACATAATTGTTTTAGCTGTTCTTTATCTAATTCATTTACATCTGCCGATGAATTTACCTTGTCTAAAACATCATATTTCTTTGTCATTAACTATCCCTATCTATGATAAAGTCAGCAAGTTGTTTTAATGTTTGATTTTTTTCATCAAACATTTCTAACTCTGATTTTGCAGACTTAATCAAATCTCGTGCCAATTCTTGGGCTTTATCTGCACCCAATAATGAAACAAATGTTGCTTTATTTTTTACATCATCTTTACGAACTGACTTACCCATTAAAATTTCATCACCTAATGCATCTAGTAAATCGTCTGAAACCTGAAATGCCAAACCTATATTGCTTGCATAATTTTCCAAACATTGCATTTGTTTAGGGTTAGCCCCACCGACAATCGCACCAATTTTAACCGCACATTGTATTAATTTTCCAGTTTTTAAATTTTGAATATTTTTAATTTCTTGCATATTCAATAAATCGTTTGATGATTCTGCTTGTAAATCATACATTTGCCCGCCAACCATTCCATTTAAGCCAGATGCTTTGGCAAGTTCTAAGCATAATTTTGCGCGAACATCAGAATCTTTATGGGTTTTTTCATCTGCTAATATTTCAAATGCTAGTGTTAATAAACCATCGCCTGCTAATATAGCGGTTGCCTCGTCATATTTTTTATGTAAGGTTGGTTGCCCGCGACGCATATCATCATTATCCATACTAGGTAAATCGTCGTGAACCAAAGAATAACAATGCACACATTCTATTGCACTTGCAATTCTTAAAATTCTAGGGTCATTAACATCAAATAATTTTGCTGTTTCCATAACAAGAAAAGGGCGTAATCTTTTACCGCCATTCATTACTGCACTAATACTAGCCTGTTGGACACGAGAAACATTGTTTTGTTCGTCCAATATATTTTGTAAAACCTTGCGAATATTTTTGTCTGTTTGATACAGAGCTGATAAAATTTTTGTCATTATTAACCGTCAAAAGATTCAGTTGTAACAGTATCACCATCAACTTTAATTTTATCGATTCTTTGTTTTGCTTCATTAAGTTTTTTTGTACAAAAATCCTTTAACTTCGCACCTCGTTCATATGCTAGGATAGCATCATCAAGTTCAATATCACCAGATTCAAGTTGTCTTACAATTTCTTCTAATTCAGTAAGAGCTTTTTCAAAAGTTATTTTATCATTCATTTTTACACCTAAAACAATAATTTATATTATTACATTATCAAGACAAGAATATAACAGCAAAAACAACTTTTAACAAACTTTTTAATTCTTAAAAAGAATCGCCGTAGAATCAATTTGACTCTTTTTAAGAATCATATAATTATTTGATTCTAAATTTTAAAAGTAAGTTTTATTCAGAAAGGTAAAAATATGTTTTATTTTGATCCATTTATATATGGTTTTCTTACTCACGGTGGATTATTAATGGGCGCAACTTTACCTGCAATATATTTATTAAGCCGTGGTTTATCTGGTCTACCAACTATACCAATGGCAACCGTATTCGCCCTTTCTGGTTTTATCGGAAGCGCACTAGCAATAATAGGGGTGACGAAAGTTTCAAATGATAACGAAATATTCAATGTTATAATCAGTATAGCCGGTGCTAGTATTTTACTATACAATGCTTTTAAAGCTTATCAAAGATCAAAAGATTGTGATATCTGCAATACAAAATATAAAAATTATGATTTGTTTTTTGCATTTTCTATATTTTGGTTAAATCCACACATTTACCTAGATATGATTATTGTATCAAGTTTTGTAAATAAATATAATTTACAAGAATCATTAAGCTTTTATTTCGGCTTTAATATAGTAACAGTTGTTTGGTTTTATGGTTTCGCTCTATTCGCTAAATCAGCAAACAATTTTATTAGAAATAAAATGATACATAAAGGTATGCACTTATTATCAACTGTAATACTAGTTGTAATGGCGACGATATTAATAATGGGAATATTTAAACCAAGCTTAAAACATTATGGTCATAGTCACGATATAAGACAAGAACACAGTCACGAAGATGACCACGAACATAATGATTAACCTTTTATATCTATAATAGTTTGTGTATTTAAATCGGGTAATATTTCTAGCATATCGTCAATATTGATTGCAATACAGCCTTCCGTGCCACTATAATCAGGTTTAGCAATGTGCAAGAATATTGCTGAACCTTTACCTTTAACGGGGTTATTAACATTATAATCAAGTTCAATAACAATGTCGTATAAATCATCGTTACGCCACATTTTTTCGCAAGAGTAATCAAACGGTAATTTTATTAATTGATTATAACAATCGCTCTTAATATCGTCGCACCAACCCATATTTTCTTGAATTTTGAGTGCTGGTAATTGTGTGTTTGGTAATTTAATTTTATCACTACGGTAAAATAATCTATTTAATTTCCATTTACCAATTGGGGTTTTATTATCACCCTCGCATTTATTTTTTATAAATCCATTTTTGCCGAAACTACATTTATATACTTTATTGTTTAAAAAAAACTTATTTTCTTTTACTATTATAGATGACATAACGAAGCCTTATAAAGATTTAAAAATGTATAATATATATATTAACACAAATGATATTTTAAAAAAAGCCATAGCTGATTTATTAGTAAATACAGATATAAAAATAGTTAATAAAGAACAAGCTAATTTAATAATATCAGAAAACAAAATTGAACAAGAAAATATAACTGTTTTGTTATTGGGCAAAGATATATCTGTCCCTTTTAAATTAGATAAATTATTAAAAATTATTAAATATCACATCGATAAGAAAGAGGTAATAATTTATAATAATATTAAAATCGATGTTAACAAATCAATAATTTATTACGACAACAAGAAATATTTACTAACTGAAAAAGAATTACAAATATTTATTGCATTAATTAACAATAAAAAATTATCAGTGAAAGAACTATTGAACATAGCTTGGCGATATGCACAAAATGTAAATAGCAATACTGTTGCAACCCACATTAATAAAATTCGAAAAAAAATAAATAATAATATAATAAAAACAGATAACGATAATAATTATTTTATAAACTAAAAGGGATAATAAAATGAAAGCTTTAATTTTTGAAGGTAATACAAAACAAAGAAATAAATTTATCACAGCAAACGATAATTCCCCCTATCATAAATTATTCATTAAAACAATTAAACAAGTTAACAATAATATACAATGCGATGTAGCATTCCCAACTAATGATGACTATAAAATATTTTCTACATCAGATTTAAAAAAATATGATTATGTTTTTTGGACTGGTTCAAGTCTAAATGCATACGACGATACTCCGGAAGTATTACAACAAATAGAACAGGCAAAAATAGTATTTGAATCAGGTGTTCCATTTTATGGTAGTTGCTGGGGATTGCAAGTTGCAGTAATGGCAAGTGGTGGTATGGTCTCGCCTTGTAAAAATGGAATCGAAATTGGCATAGCAAAAAATATTGTTAAAACCATCAAGGCAAAAAACCACCCTTTTTTAAACGGTAGAAATTCAAAATATAATTCACTTTGTGTGCATAGTAGCGAAACATCAAAAATACCAGAAGGGGCAACCTTACTTGCCTATAACAATCATTCAAATGTTCAAGCACTAGAAATAAAACATAAAAAAGGAATATTCTGGGGCGTACAATACCACCCAGAATTTGATAGTAATGAATTACTAGGCTCAATAAAAAGAAATCCTAAGAAATATATAGAAATGGGAATATTAAATTATAACACAACACCGCAAGAACTTATTAATTCTATGGTTAATGGTTATGAAAACGACTTAGAAGAAAATAACAGATTAATAGAGTTTAAAAATTTTATTAATTATTTCAAAATGAAGTGAATGAAAACAAAATCTACAAACCGTATTTTAAGTTTTCATTCACAACAAAAATTAACTCATAAAATTAAATTTCTAATAATAATCTTTCTGGGTCTTCTATCAATTCTTTTATGCGTACAAGGAATGTAACAGCTTCGCGACCATCAATTATACGGTGGTCATAAGTAAGTGCCATATACATCATTTGTCTTATAACTATCTCGTCATCTACAACAACTGGGCGTTTTTCAATTTTATGTAACCCAAGTATAGCAGACTGAGGAGGATTAATAATAGGTGTCGATAACATAGAACCAAATACACCACCATTTGTAATCGTAAATGTTCCACCAGTCATTTCACTTATTGATAGTTTACCTTCTTTGGCACGACGACCAAAATCAGTAATACCTTTTTCAATATCCATTACAGACATCTCTTCTGCATTGCGTAAAATTGGAACAACTAAACCTTGTGGTGAACCAACAGCAATACCTATGTCTTTATAATTTTTATAAATTATATCATTGCCGTATATTTCAGCATTTACAGCTGGTAATTCTTGCAAGCCTTGAACTGCTGCCTTAACAAATAATCCCATAAAGCCTAATCTAGTACCGTGTTTCTTTTCAAAAGTCTCTTTGTATTTTTTACGCAATTCCATCAAGTGAGTCATATCAACTTCATTAAATGTAGTTAATAATGCTGCCGTGTTTTGCGATTCTTTTAATCTTTTTGAAATTACTTTGCGTAACTTAGACATCGGAACTTTTTCTTCGCCCCTATTATCTACTGGTCGCTCAGGTAAACTAGCTTCTTCTTTTTCAGATTTTGGCATTTTTGGTTTAACAGCCTGATCAGATTTATTTTCTGCACTAGCTGGAGCTGGTGATTTAGCAGGTTGTGCATTTTTAACATCTTCTTTAGTAATGTTTCCTAAACCACCTGTTGGTTTAACAGAAGCTAAATCAACACCTTTATTTTCTGATTCAATAACCGCTGACGGCGCAACAGCCGGACTAGCCTTGCTAGTAGAATCCTCAGCAGGTTTTTCTTCCTCTTTGGTTTCAGCTGGCTTTTCTTCTTTGGCTTCAGCTGGTTTTTCTTCTTTACTTGCAGAAGAATCACCCGAAGCACCTTCGGCAACCGTACAAACTAATGCACCAACTTCAACATCATCGCCTTCCGATACTTCTATGCTCATAATAGTACCACTTACAGGGCTTGGCATTTCCATACTTACTTTTTCAGTTTCAAGTTCACATATAGTTTCATCAACCTTTACTGTGTCACCAACTTTTTTTAGTAGCTTGGCTATTGTTGCTTCGCTTACTGATTCACCTAATACCGGTATTACTACATCCACTGTCATTTTTTTGTTCTCCTTAAAGCTTAAATGCTTCCTCGATTAATTGCTGTTGTTCAATTTGATGCCTGCTTAATAAACCTGTTGCTGGGCTAGCCGAAGCGATTCTACCTACATATTTAGGGCGATTTTTCTTCACACCAGCTTTTATTAAACACTCCTCAATTATTCTGTCTATATAATTCCACGAACCTGAATTTTTTGGCTCTTCCTGACACCAAATAAAGTCAGCCTTTTTATAATGTTTTAATTCCCTAGACAAGCCATTAAATGGGAATGGATACAATTGTTCTATTCGTAAAATATGTACATCTGTTCTTTTATGCTCTTTACGATATGCATCTAAATCATAGTATAACTTACCAGAACAGAAAATTACACGCTTAATTTTTTCACGAGCTTTCTTGTTTATCTTTTTACTTTCAGATTCATCTAAGTAATAACGATGGAAGAATGAACCGTCTGTGAAATCAGATCTTTCAGATACACAAGATTTATTTCTTAGTAGCGATTTAGGCGTCATAAGAATAAGTGGTTTACGGAAATTCCTTTTTATCTGTCTTCTTAATGCGTGGAAATAATTCGCAGGGGTTGTGATATTACAAACCTGCCAGTTATCTTCGGCTGATAATTGTAAATATCTTTCAAGGCGAGCTGATGAATGTTCAGGGCCTTGTCCCTCATACCCGTGTGGTAATAACATCACTAGGCCGTTCATTCGCAACCATTTTGTTTCACCCGATGCAATAAACTGATCGATTATTACCTGAGCTCCGTTTGCAAAATCACCAAATTGTGCTTCCCATAATACCAATGTTTTTGGACTAGACATTGCATAACCATATTCAAAGCCCAATAATCCAAATTCTGATAATGGACTATCTAGTGCTTGGAATTTCGCTTGTCCATTACGAATATTATTTAAAGGTATATATTTTTTCTCTGTCTCTTGATCGTTAAGAACACTATGCCTTTGTGAGAATGTTCCCCTTTCACAATCTTCACCAGATAAACGAACAGGTATAGATTCCAATAATAACGAACCAAACGCCATTGCTTCGGCTGATGCCCAATCAATTCCTTGTCCGTTTTTAAAAGATTCTCGCATTACTTCCAAACGCTTTTTAACTTTACTATTAATATTAAAATCTTTTGGATACTTAACTAAATTATTAGAAACTTCATCAAATATTTCATCATCTATAAATGTTTCCCCGCGACGAATTTCATCTTTGCTAGGTGCAATAGTAAATCCAGACCAAGCTCCGGTTAACCAATCAGCTTCATTAGGTTTATAAGATTTTGCAGCTTTATAACATTGTTCTAATTCTTCGTTAATAGAATTTAATAAATTATCATATTCAGTTTGACTGATAACACCACTATCTATTAATTTTTTCGCGTATATTTCTACTGTTCTTGGATGATTTTTTATTTTGTTATACATCATTGGCTGTGTAAACATAGGTTCATCACCTTCGTTATGACCGTGTCTACGGTAACACCACATATCTATTACAACATCTTTGTTGAATTTCATACGATATTCAGATGCTAATCTTGCCGCAACAATACAAGATTCTGGATCATCACCATTTACGTGTATCACAGGGGCATCAATCATTTTCGCCATATCAGAACAATATGGTGATGAACGCGACTTAGACGGTTTTGTAGTAAAACCAATTTGGTTATTAATTACAATGTGAATTGTTCCACCTGTTTTATAACCATCAAGTTGTGATAAAAGAAAAGTTTCAGCAACCACACCTTGACCAATAAACGAAGCATCACCGTGCAATAGTATTGCCATATTTTTATCGTAATCAACATCATTAGTTCGGTGTTGTTCCGCCGCAATTTTACCCAATACAACTGTATTAACCGCTTCCAAGTGACTAGGATTCGGAGCAAGAGTTAAATTAACAGTACAATTATTAAATTTCCTAGTTGAGCTAGCCCCTAAATGATATTTTACATCACCGGATACATCAACATCATCAGGATTTGCAGAACCACCCAAGAATTCACTAAATAAAGCAGTATATGGTTTTTTAAATACATTACACAACATATTCAATCTTCCGCGGTGTGCCATTCCCATTACTACTTTTTGAACACCTTTTTCACCAACTCGCATTATTACTTGTTCTACTAATGGGATAAGTGATTCACCACCGTCAAGACCAAATCTTTTTGCTCCGCGGTGCTTTTTATCCAAGAATTTTTCAAATGAATCTGTATGAGCAAGTCGGTTTAAAGTCGTCTTTTTACCTTCATCATGCAATGTATATAATTCATTTTGACTTTCTATTCTTTCACGGAACCAATCTTTTTCTTTCTTGCAAGTAATGTACAAGAATTCATATCCCAATTTACCACAATATAGTTTTTCGCAAACATTTATGATTTCTCGTAATGTAGCACTTTCCAAACCAAATGAATAATTAAGGAATATAGGTCTATCCATATCTGTTTCAACATTAAAACCATAAGATTCAGGATTTAATTCAAGATTTTCTTGGTAATCGCGCATTCCCAACGGATCAAGATCAGCCTTGAAATGACCAAAAACACGATAAGCACGAATAAATAACATTGCCCTTGCTGTATCTAGTGTTGCTTGCCTAGTACCAGAAGAACTTAATCCCGTACCGTTTTGCAATCGATTTAAAGCATCATTTAATGTTGCAACAATATCGTTTGGTTTTTCATCAAAAGACATATCAGAAACTGTTTTATCTTCGCTATCTACACCAACTACACGAGTTTCGCGACCACCTTTTAATTCCCTTAGTGCCGTTGTGCTTTCCTCTTCTAAACCAGAGAAAAACTCCACCCACTCACTATCAACACTTGAACTATCTTTTAAAAATTTCTCATACATGTCAGATATGTAAGTAGTATTTGCACCAAACAAATATGAATAATCACCTGAATAAGACATAATTTATCCTTTTAATATTTCCAACATTGTTTCACCTAGTCTTGATGGACTTGGGCTAACAGCTATTCCTGATTTTTCCATAGCCGAAATCTTTGATTCAGCCGTTCCTTGACCACCACTAATGATTGCTCCGGCGTGTCCCATTCGCTTACCAGCAGGAGCCGTAACACCAGCAATAAAGCCAACTATTGGTTTTTTAATTGAATGAGATTTTACAAATTCAGATGCTTCTTCCTCAGCTGTCCCACCAATTTCACCAATCATAATGATTCCATCAGTATCATCATCTTTTAAGAACAAGTCTAAACAATCAATAAAGTTTGTTCCATTAACCGGATCACCACCAATACCAATACAAGTTGACTGACCCAAACCAGCAACCGTTGTTTGATGAACTGCTTCATAAGTAAGTGTTCCTGAACGACTTACAATCCCTATCTTACCAGATTTATGGATATGTCCAGGCATAATACCAATTTTACATTCATCAGGAGTAATAATTCCAGGGCAGTTAGGGCCTATCAAGCGACTATTTGTTCCTTTTAATGCATCTTTCACACGAACCATATCCAAGATTGGAATACCCTCGGTAATTGCTACGATTAATGGAACTTCCGCTTCGATGGCTTCAATAATAGCCGAACCTGCAAATGCAGGCGGTACATAAATAACAGAAGCATCAGCATCTGTTGTATCAACAGCATCTTTTACTGTATCGAAAACTGGTAATTCTAGATGTTTTTGACCACCTTTTTTAGGGGTAACACCACCAACCATATTTGTTCCATAACCAATTGCTTGTTCAGAGTGGAATGTACCTTGTGCACCTGTGAAACCTTGACAAATAACCTTTGTATCTTTGTTTATTAATACCGACATAATTTATTATTTTCCTTTCACTAGTGCTACTATTTTTTCCGCTGCATCTTCTAGATTGTCAGCAGGCGTCAAATCAATATCACTGTTTGCTAATATTTCTTTTCCTAATTCCACATTTGTACCTTCTAATCTTACAACTAATGGCACGGATAGGTTTACTTGTTTTGCAGCGTCAATGATACCATTTGCAATAACATCACATCTTACAATACCACCAAATATATTTACTAATATACCTTTTACATTACTATCTGACAATATAATTTTAAAAGCTGCTGCAACTCGTTCTGCGGTTGCTGTTCCGCCAACATCAAGGAAGTTAGCCGGTTCAGAACCCTTTAATTTAATAATATCCATTGTTGCCATTGCAAGACCAGCACCGTTAACCATACAACCAATTTGACCGTCTAGCTTAACATAGTTTAATTCCCAATTAGTAGCTTCTAGCTCCATTGGATCTTCTTCTGTTTCATCTTTTAATTCAGCAACATCTTTGTGACGATACAATGCATTATTATCAAATGACATTTTCGCATCAAGGGCAATAATCTTGTCCTGTTTTGTTATAACAAGTGGATTAATCTCTATCATCTCTGCATCTAATTTTATATATGCATCATATAATTTTGATAAAAATTCTTGTGCCTGAGATGTTAAGGCTTCCGGAATACCTAAACCATCAGCAATGTATTTAGTATCAGAATCAGTAATTCCAGAAATTTCTATGTGACGACGAATAATTTTTTCAGGTGTTTTTTCAGCAACATCTTCGATATCCATACCGCCTTCTTGTGAACACATAAACATTACTTTGCCTACTGCTCTATCAAGTAAAACTGATAGGTATATTTCAGTAGCAATTTCAGAACCTTCTTCTACATAAAGTCTATTAACTTGCTTACCATCAGCACCCGTTTGTTTTGTAACAAGGATTTTACCTAACATAGATTCAGCTTCTGATAGAACTGTTGACTTGTCAAAAATTACTCTAACACCGCCTTTATCTGAATTGTCATCTTTGAAACGACCAGCTCCACGCCCACCTGCGTGAATTTGTGATTTCACAACCACAACATCTGTTGTTAATTCATTTGCTACTTCTTGAGCTTCTTGCGGAGTGAATGCAGGTTTCCCATTAGGAACAGCAACTCCACATTCTTTTAATAACTGCTTCGCTTGATATTCGTGTATATTCATTAATAATTTCCCTAAATAAATATTTAAAAACTAGCTAGATAATAATTTAAATAAAATCAATTTTCAATATAAATACAAATTTAATGTCAATACATTGACACTCGCAATAAAACATATTAAATTGACTTTAATATCAATAGAATATACATTTCTAGTTGAAAAAATAAAAAACTTTTTAGAAAGTAAATAATTAATGAAAATTTTATTCTTGGGTGACATAGTTGGGAAATCTGGTCGCAATGCTTTAAAAAAATATCTTCCTGAATTACAACAATCACTAAAACCTGATTTTATTATTGTTAATGGCGAGAATTCGGCTCACGGATTCGGAATTAATAAATCAATAGCTGATGAATTATTTGAACTAGGTGTTGATTGTATCACATTAGGCAACCACGCATTTGATAATGCTGATATTTACAATTGGATTGATAATGAACCAAGAATCGTCCGCCCAGATAATATTTCAAAGCAAGCACCAGGCAAAGGGGCTCAGGTAATTGATAGCAAAAACGGGCATCGTGTCCTTGTTTGTAATATACTAGGGCGAGTGTTTATGGATCCATCATATGACAATCCATTTGATAGCCTAGATAAATTAATTCCTGAACGAGGTAACCCAATAAGTAACGGACTAGATGCAATTGTTGTTGATTTTCACTGCGAAGCAACTGCCGAGAAACAATGTGCCGGCTGGTATTTAGACGGAATAGCCTCATTAGTTATTGGCACACATACCCATATACCAACCGCCGATTCTAGAATTCTTCATAATGGAACTGGCTACCAAACAGATGCGGGAATGTGCGGTGCATACAACAGCGTTATCGGTATGGACACAGAAATAGCATTAAACAGAATTCTAGGAAAATTACCAAGAAGCCGTCATCAACCAGCCGAAACAGGCCTAGGCATCACCGGCGCATTCATCGAAACGGAAACCACAACCGGATTAACAAAATCAATAAAGAATATAAAATTAGGTGAAATATTTTAACAAATTTATAAGGTAAACTAAATATGCAAAACAACCTCCCAATTAAAAAAACATATGGGGAAAATGAATAATGGAGAATTGGATAGTTATAATTTGGAAAATTATATATACAAAAGTTATCAAAATAATTTTTGATTTTTCACTTAAAGGTATAAACTCCAAAATATCATTGCACATTACTATTATTATTCAGTTTATTATCATAATAACTTGTATTTGGATTATTCGTCATCAAAACGAAATAATTTATCATCAAAACGAAATAATCAGTAATGGAATTAATTCTAGTAAAAAACGAATTATAGAAGACATTAAGTTTAAAATTCATGACACGGCAACCAAGAAAAAAACAGCCAACAAAGAATGTATTGATCATTTATCTGAAAAGAGATGGGAAAACGAATGCTATAACTACCTTAGAGAGAATAACCCTATTTTAAATGAGTATTCCTTTGATGGAACAAGAACTGTAAGAGAATCTTGTTCTATTTTAATGAAAAATTAGACTTTAAAAGAATACTGTGTTAATAACAACCACATGACTATATTAATTATTTTATTCACACTAGCATTTTTACCACATATAATTGTAAGTATTCTTTTTATTATTTCAATACCAATTAATATATTTGGACTAGGTATCTGGGGTTTATATGAAGCAATAGTTCTATTAATTGCAATTTACAATAAAATAATTGCTGAATTATCTTCTTTATACAAAAGGGCAAAACAATGGCTTTTAAACTTGATAAAATATCGCCAAGAAAGATTATGAATTTATTTTGTGTATGATGCTGAGCATTTACGGGTTTCTTCCACTACAACAGAAATTAGTTCTGCGTTTGTGTCCGACAGTTCATTAATGCCTACTTGTTCGACTAAATACTTTGCCATATTTTCCGCGGTTGGATTAAATGGCACGACTACTAAACCCTCTGCGTCAATTTTCTTGAATGATTCAATAGCTGGGTCATTTTCCCACAATAAAAATTTATGATCCCAATTTTGTTCTAGCCAATTACATAATTTTTCTTTGATTACGGAAAAATCAAGGACTCGTCCTAAATCATCTTGTAGGCCTGATATAGTAAAATAAATTCGATAGTTATGTCCGTGGAAATGTGCGCATTTTCCTTCGTGTCCATAAACGCGGTGACCTGCGCATATATCGTGATATCTTGTTGCTGTTATATTCATATTGTTATTCCTTTATGGTAATGATGCATATAAATGCACTTGTAAATTTAATTTAAAGCCGTATCTCATACATAATAAGCCGGCGCGATTATGGTTTTTTTCATTTTGTGTTGTATCTAATAATCCATCCTCCCAAAACGATATTACCTCATCAACATCAGAACGAGTAATAATATCATTTTCTGTGTTTTGCATTCTTAATATCTTGGATTGTTCCGGCTCTTTTTTATATATATTCATCGGGCTTACATAAATTGGTTTTTTTGTTTTTAAAGACCATTCAACAGCCCAATCAGGGATATCATAATAAGGTGAATTTTCATCAGAACTCACAACAAATTTTAAACAATCAGCGCGATTTAAATATTTAAGTGATGGTTTAATGTATTTCTTCTTGGGTGCTTTTGGTGAACACACCAAAGTTGTATGTTCAGGAATATCACTATATATAGTTCCGTTACTTTCAATTTGTGACCATGCAAATTTATCTTTTACATATTCCAAGAAACCTTTAATATTTTCTTGTAACATTGGTTCGCCACCTGTTATGACAATACCAACATTATTTTTTATCCAATTTTTATGATCGTTAATATCTTTATTATCGATAGAGCTATTTTTCTCTCGCCAATTTATTATACAATTTATCCCATCATCATATAATTCATTAAAAGAATAAATAATCATATCGTTAAAATATGTATCACAAAAACCACATGTTAGATTACATTTTGACAACCTAATAAACAATGCCGGCATACCAGAGTATGGCCCTTCGCCTTGTAAAGTATAAAACCTACTTACAATGCCAAGACTGTTTTCCGGCAAATCAGAAAAATAATGTTTTGATGTAGGTTTGTTTTGTCCGAACATATTATACCTTAGTTAATTAAAATAAAACAAAGGACACACTCAATAATACATAAGTACCCAAGTATGACCTTTGTAAATATAATTAAAAGACTCTAAAATGTTATTATAGATTTTTAAAGTTTTGAAACTGATTCGTTTAATTCGACAACAGCATCAATTGATTTTTGTAACATTTTCTTTTCATCGCCATTTAATTGAATTTCTAGCACTTCTTCTACACCAGATTTACCAATTATTACTGGTACACCTAAGTATAATCCGTCTAATCCGTATTTGTTTTTCACAAATGCAGCACAAGGAAGAACTTTACGCTTATCTTTTAAATAACTCTCTGCCATTTCAATTGCCGAAGAAGCAGGCGCATAAAAAGCTGAACCGGTTTTTAATAAACCAACTATTTCAGCTCCGCCGTCGCGAGTTCTTTGTACAATTTCATCAATTTTACTCTGAGAAGAATGTCCCATTTTCAACATATCAGGAATTGGAATACCTGCGATAGTAGAATAACGAGTTAACGGCACCATCGTATCACCGTGTCCACCCAATACAAATGCATTAACACTTTCAACAGAAACATTAAATTCTTCTGCCAAGAAATATCTAAATCTTGCAGAATCTAGAACTCCTGCCATACCAACAACTTTTTTTGATGGTAGGCCTGAAAATTTTTGCAATAATCCAACCATTACATCTAGTGGGTTTGTAATACAAATTACAAAAGCGTTAGGAGAGTATTTTTTAATCCCTTCGCCGACTGATTGCATAACTTTTGAATTAACACCTAATAAATCATCGCGACTCATTCCTGGTCTGCGAGGAACTCCCGCTGTAACAATAATAACATCACTATCTTTTATGTCGGCATAATCGTTAGTGCCTTTTAGATTGCTGTTAAACCCTTCTACTGGTGAAGTTTGCGCTAAATCAAGAGCCTTACCTTGCGGAATGCCATCTGCGATATCGAATAATACAACATCACCTAGTTCTTTTTGTCCTGCAAGTAATGCAAGCGTTCCACCAATTTGTCCTGCTCCAATTAACGAAATTTTCTTACGAGCCATTTTTTCCTCCTGCTTTGGATTGCTAATACAATAATTTTTATTAATACTGAATTTTATCAATAATGATACATTATACATAATTATACTATAAATAACAGTCATATTGTAACCGATTCTATGCATAAAGTAAAAAAATCTTGCTTGAAATCAATAATAACAGTATAAGAACATTAAAAATTAGTATTTAAATTTAAGGATAATATTTTATGGAACTTAGAAATCTAGCAATCATTGCCCACGTAGACCACGGCAAGACAACGTTAGTTGATGAATTGTTAAAACAATCTGGTACATTTCGCGAAAATCAAAATGTAGACGAAAGAGTAATGGATTCAAATGACTTGGAAAAAGAACGAGGCATTACAATTTTAGCTAAAAATACAGCGGTTGAATGGAATAATATCCGAATGAATATTGTTGATACACCAGGACACGCAGATTTTGGCGGTGAGGTAGAGCGAATTTTATCAATGGTTGATGGTGTATTGCTACTAGTTGATGCTGCCGAAGGGCCAATGCCACAAACTAAGTTTGTAACATCAAAAGCATTATCCTTGGGATTAAAGCCGATAGTGGTAATAAATAAAGCTGATAAACCTGATGCTCGTCCTGATTGGGTACTTGATCAAATATTTGATTTATTTGTTGCACTAGATGCAAGTGATGAACAACTTGATTTCCCCGTAATATATTCTTCTGCAAAATTAGGTTGGGCGGTAAATGACTTAGAAGATGATAAAAAGGATATGCAAATTGTCTTTGAAAAAATCTCTCAACACATTTCTAAACCTAATCTTGATACACAAGCTGATTTTTCTATGCTTGTTACCACACTAGAAGCAGATAACTTTCTAGGAAGAATTTTAACAGGTCGTGTTGAATCTGGAACAGTTAAAGTTGGGGATAACTTACAAGCCCTTAATTTAGAAACTGGTTTAGTTGAAAAAGCTAGGATTGCCAAATTACTTATGTGTAAAGGACTTGAAAAAATAAATGTGGATACAGCTAGTGCTGGTGACATTGTATCGATAGCCGGATTTACAAAAGCAACTGTTGCCGATACAATTTGTTCTGAAAAAATATCAACACCTCTTGAAGCATTACCGATAACCCCACCAACTATGTCAATGACTGTGTCGGTAAATGACAGTCCACTAGTAGGGCGCGATGGTGATAAATTAACCGGTAATATGATTGCTGAAAGATTATATAAAGAAGCTGAAACAAATATCGCAATTAAGATAACACAATCACCTCAAAAAGATGCTTTGGAAGTCGCAGGAAGAGGCGAATTACAATTAGGTGTATTACTGGAAAATATGCGCCGTGAAGGTTTTGAAATGACTGTTGCTCCACCGCGTGTAATATTCCGCGAAGAAAACGGGAAAAAACACGAACCAATGGAAGAAGTCCAAATAGATGTAGACGAAGAATTTTCCGGAGTAGTAGTTGAAAAGCTTGGAAAAAGAAAAGCAGAAATGAAAGCAATGGTTCCATCGGGTGCTGGAAAAGTAAGATTAACTTTTGAAATGCCTGCTAGGGGTTTAATTGGTTACCAATCTGAATTTTTATCTGATACAAGGGGCACTGGGATATTGTCTCGTTCGTTCTTGGGTTATGCACCTTACAAAGGTGATATTGAAGGTCGCCGTGAAGGTGTATTAGTATCGCAAGAAACAGGAAAATCTGTTGCTTATGCCTTAGCTAATCTTGAATCAAGGGGAATAATGTTTATTGATGCTGGTGTTGATATATACTGTGGTATGATTATTGGCGAAAACAGCAAAGAAAATGATCTTGATGTAAATCCATTAAAAGGAAAACAGCTAACAAATGTTCGTGCATCTGGTAAAGATGATGCGGTGAAATTAACACCGCCTAAGCGTTTTACACTTGAAAGTGCGATTGCATATATTCAATCAGATGAACGAGTGGAAATAACACCAAAACATATCCGCCTTCGCAAAGCACATCTTGATATAAATGAACGAAAAAGAGCATCAAAAGGAAAGTTATAATAAAAAAATAAAATAATATTTTATAACAGTGTTTATTTTTAATAAAAATTATTTTATAATTTAATAATTATGAAACAACAAAATCCTATTTCATCATTTATTGAACAGTATATAAAACTGGAAACATTAGCCGGTTTGTTATTAATTGCTGTATCAGCACTTGCAATTACTTTTGCCAATATTAACGGGCTTTCTACTATTTACAAAGAAATACAACAACTTTATATCGGTGTTGTAATTGGTGATTTAACCGTTAAAAAAACATTATTGCATTGGGTCAATGATGGATTAATGACGATATTTTTCTTTCTTATTAGTTTAGAAATAAGGCGTGAAGTACAAGGTGGTGAATTATCGACACCTGATAAAGCAATGATGCCAATTATTGGTGCGATTGGGGGAATGGCGATTCCGGCAATTATATATGTAATATATAACCTTAACTATCCGCAAAATTTATCTGGATGGGCAATTCCAACCGCAACAGATATCGCATTTGCACTTGGAATACTAACTCTACTGGGTTCAAGAGTTCCGATTGCTCTAAAAATATTTTTGACAACACTAGCTGTTGTAGATGATTTGATTGCTATAATTATATTAGCTGTATTTTACACTAATGGTATAAATCTTTTTATGTTATTCCTAGCAGTGATTATTACGATTTTAATGTTGCTTATGTCGTGGAATAAAATTGTATCAGCATCTATTTCATTATTCTTAGGTCTTATATTGTGGATTTGCTTGTTCAAAAGTGGTGTTCACCCAACAATAGCTGGTGTAATTACTGCATTTAGTATACCGAAAAAATCTAAAAACTCGGCGATTCCAAATCCTATGGAGCACATAGAAAATAGATTACACAGTTGGGTAACATTTGTAATTATTCCAATATTTGCTTTTGTTAATGCTGGTGTGCCATTAAATGTCGGTTTTGATGAAATTAAACCTTTATCAATCGGAATAGCTTTATCATTATTTGTTGGAAAACAAATAGGTGTATTTATCCCTTGTTACATAGCAATAAAAACTAATATTGCAAAACTACCAGATGGTATTAACATACTACAATTATATGGTGTTTCGGCTCTTTGTGGTATTGGTTTTACAATGAGTTTATTTATTGGCTCAATTCCATTTACTGATGTTGATAGTATGAATGCAGTAAGGTTAGGCGTGCTCGGAGGTTCAATATCTTCGGCTATACTAGGTAGTTTTATTTTATATATTAGCTCAGAAACAAAAAAATAAAATTATAGTTAATTATTTATCAATTACTGTACTTGACTTTTAATTATTTAAAAGGTATACATTACCTACTCTATCGCGGAGTAGAGCAGTCTGGTAGCTCGTCAGGCTCATAACCTGAAGGTCGCAGGTTCAAATCCTGCCTCCGCAACCAATAAAAAGGCATAACTTTTGTTATGTCTTTTTTTTTGTTTTATGGGTAATATATTTATATTAAGAACGCAGGGAAAAATTAATGCTAGAAAATTGGATTGAATTAGTTTTATTATTTGCAAGTGCATTTTTAGCAGCGACAATTATACCTGCACAGTCTGAAATAGTTCTTGCAACAATGCATATAAAAAATGATTATAATGCTTGGGTGTTGGTAACTATTGCATCAGCCGGTAATATAATGGGTTCGTTAGTTAATTTATTTCTAGGTTATTATTTAATTAAATTTCAAGACAAAAAATGGTTTCCTGTTAATAAAAAATCACTAACAAGAGCAACAAACTTTTACCAAAAATATGGTGTATGGTCATTGCTATTTTCGTGGGTTCCAATAATTGGTGATCCTTTAACAGTTGTAAGTGGTGTTTTTCGCACCCCTATTTATATATTTTTAATTTTAGTATCAATTGCTAAAACATTAAGATACATAAGTATAGTTTTAATAATATGAAAGGATAAATTAATGTTCGCAGTAATTAAAATGTTTATAGCAGTAAGTGTTATTTCTTTTGCTTCTTGGTTATCGGGCAGGAAACCTGAACTAGCTGGTTTCATCACCGCTTTACCACTAGTCTCAATTCTTGCAATTACATTTTCATATATGCAATATCAAGATTCAGATATTGCAAATCAATATGCAAAAAGTATCTTTTTTGCTATTCCTATTTCTTGGTCATTTTTTATTCCTTTTTTACTCTCTGAAAAAATAACTTTAGATTTTTGGGTAGCTTATACAATTGGTATAGTGTTTTTGATAATAGGATATTTTTTACATAGTTTTATTATTAATTTTTTCAATTAATTATTTATAATACATTTGATAATTTTAATTGTATTTTTATGGGTTAAAATGTTATATATGGGGGAATATTAATTAAGTTAAGAGGAGTACTTAATATTTTAAGTAATTTTTAAAAATGGCTAGTAAAAATTCATCACCTATATATTTAAAAAATTATCCTGAATACACAAAATGGGATTCACCAATTGAAACATTTCCACTAACTGAAATATGGGAAAATGCAGTAAAAGAATACCCAAATAATCAAGTAATAGCATTTATGGGTACACATATTACATATGCTGAGCTAGACATTGAAGTAACAAAAATGGCAGCGCAACTACAAAAAATTGGCGCGAAAAAAGGAATGCATATTGGTATATATATGGCAAATACACCTTGGTATGTAATATGTTACCAAGCTATTTTGAAAATAGGCGGGGTTGTTGTTAACTTTAATCCATTATATACAAAAAAAGAACTTGAATACCTAATAAAGGATTCAAATATTGAGGTAATGTTAACCCTAGACTTAGTGCTATTGTGTGACAAAGTAATACCATTAGTTGGCAAAGAAAAATTAAAGCAAGTTATCGTATGTCCTTTTGATATACATTTGCCTTTCTTTAAAAAAATAATGTTTAATATATTCAAAGCAACATCTAAGGCAAAAATTGAAACATCAAAAAATATTCATACTTTTTCTAGTCTAGATAGTAACTTACCACCGATTAAAAAAGTAAAAATTAATGTAGATGATTTAGCTGTATTACAATATACAGGTGGTACAACTGGTCGTGCAAAAGGAGCCGCCTTAACACACACAAATTTATCAGCAAATATTAGTCAATGTATACATTGGTTCCCAACATTCGAAAAAGGGGAAGAACGAGTTGCAACATTCTTGCCTTTATTTCATGTCTTTGCAATGACAATATGTATGAATTTTACCATTAAACAAGGTTCTTGTATGATTATGCTACCAAAGTTTGAATTAAAAAAAGCTTTAAAAGCAATGAAACAAGAAAAAGGTACTATGTTCCCAGGTGTGCCAACAATATTCCAAGCAATAACACAATTATCAGATAGACAAAGAAAAAAATTAAAAGATTTAAAAATAGCTATGTCTGGTGGAGCAGGTTTACCAGAAGATACAAAAAATACATTTGAATCACAAACCGGTGTAGAATTGGTGGAAGGATACGGGTTATCTGAAACCTCGCCTGTTGCTTGTGCAAATCCATTTAATGGTAAATCTATACCACAATGTATAGGTGTACCTTTACCACAAACTAAAATATCTCTGAGAGATTTAGAAAATCCTGAAAAAGAAGTAAAAAATGGGGAAAAAGGCGAGCTATGTATAAAAGGCCCTCAGGTGATGAAAAGTTATTGGAAAAATGAAAAAGCAACCAAAGAAAGTTTTACAAAAGATGGATTCTTCCGTACTGGCGATGTAGGACAATTTGATAAAAAAGGTTTCTGTTATATCGTTGACCGTATAAAAGATTTAATATTACGCGGTGGATTCAATGTATATCCAAGAAACATAGAAGAAGTAATTTTAACTCACCCTGATGTAGCTGAAACAATAGTAATAGGTATTAAAGATGAATATCTAGGTGAAAAACCAAAAGCATTTATCAAATTAAAAGAAGAAGCTGATGTTACAGAACAAGAAATAATGAATTTTGCAAACTCTAAACTATCAAAATTAGAACAATTTAAAGATGTGGAATTTAGAGAAGAACTTCCAAAAACAATTATAGGTAAATTATCTAAAAAAGATTTAAGGGAAGAACTTTAATTCATTCTACAAATATTAATTTAATATCTTTCAACGATAGCAGAAACGCCCATACCACCGGCTGTACATATAGCAATTAAACCGCGATTAAGATCTTTGTTTTCACGGATTAATTTTTCGCACACGCCCAGTATTCGCCCGCCTGTTGCAGCGAATGGGTGTCCATATGCAAGAGATGAACCAACTAAGTTTAATTTTTTCATATCAATTTCGCCGTGTACTTTGTTACTAGAGAAAAACTTTTTATTATATTGTTTATCATTCATTGCTTTTAAGAAGCATAAAGTTTGAGCCGCGAATGCTTCGTGAAATTCATAAAAATCAAAATCTTGAAATTTTAAACCTGATTGTTTTAAAACTTTATCAACAGCGATTGTTGGTGCCATTAATAAACCATCACCCGCAGTAAAATCATTTGCACTATGTGTAATAAAAGATATCGTTGCGTGGATATCGAACCCATTTTTTTTTGCCCAATCTTCGCTTGCTAATAACACGGCTGATGCTCCGTCTGTTAATGCAGTTGCATTACCTGCTGTAATTGTACCGTTCTTTTTATCAAAAGCAGGATTTAATTTTTTTAGATCTGACATAGAAATATCTTGCCTTAAAATATTATCATCATAAACTCCAATATGTGGTGATATTAAATCACTATTAAATCCAAGTTGTACCGCCTGTGATGCTTTTTTATGCGAGTTAAAGGTAAATTCATCTTGTTGTTCGCGAGTTATACCCCATTCTTTTACCATTAATTCACAATGTCCACCCATTGATAAACCTGTTTGTGGTTCGTTAACACCAATAGGAGTTGGTATTAATTCTTTTAATGAAAAACCTTTAAAGCATTTTAACTTTTTCATAGTTGTTTTTGCTTTAAATACATTTAATAATCTATCAGCAAGTTTTGGATGAGCCGAGAATGGAATTTTTGATACACTATCTGTACCACAAGCGATTCCGCTTTCAATTTGTCCACTAGCAATTTTTGCCATAATAATCCCAGCTGTTTGCAATGATGTACCGCAAGCCTGTTGCACATTATATGCAGATGTATAATTACTAAGTGTTGTTTGTAAAACTGCTTCTCTTACTAAATTAAAATCAGAACTTGCATTTAAAACCGCACCGCCAACAACCTCATCTATTTGTTTTTCCGATAAGTTCGCTTTATCAATTAAACCTTGTAATGCTCCGACTAATAAATCTTTTGGGGTTTGGTCTTTGTACAAAGTAAAACCCTTGTTAAAGGCTGTTCTGCTGGCTGATACTATTGCAACTTTTCTTACTGTTTTCATAGTTTTTATTCCTTACTTATTCAAGCTTTTCATATAATTTAATGCCCCACCTAAGTGCGGTGCAAATCCAGTACCAAATATAATACCGCCATCAATTAAATCACTACTTTTTTGTCTATCCTTATCCCATACTATTTTTTCATCAAGACATAATTTTGCCTCAACCCATAAAGGTGATAATACTGTATGAGCAATTTCAGATAAATCAATATTTTTATCAACAGATTCAGTTTCTACCGGTCTGCCTTTTTTCCAATCATAATAACCTGAATTTGTTTTTCTTCCTAATTTGCCATCTTGTATCAATTTTTCAACTTTTGAACCTTTGGGAATTTTTAATTTTAATTCTTTTGCCACATTTAACATAATATCAAGTCCTACCGTATCGGCCAATTCAATAGGCCCCATCGGCATACCAAATTCACGACAAGCTTTATCGATAGTTTCCTTATTATAAGTACCTTCGTCTTCGAGTTTTAAAGCACTCATAATATAAGGAGCAAGAACTCGGTTTACTAAAAACCCAGGTGATGATTTTACAATTAATGGGAATTTACCCATATCTTTAACAAACTTTGCCCCAATTTCTAAAAATTCTTGGTTTACAAAATCTGATTTTACAATTTCAACTAGTGGTAATGTATGAGCAGGATTAAAGAAATGTAGCCCGATAAGGCGAGTTTTATCTGCCATACTTTGTGCTATTTTTTCTAGTGGAATTGCTGATGTATTAGTTGCTAGTATAGTATCTTTTGCAACTTTTGCTTCCACCTCTTTAAATAATTTTTGTTTTACTTCTAGATTTTCAACTATTGCTTCAATAACTACATCTGCCGATGATAATCCGCTTCCTTCTTTGTCTATAATAAACCTTGTCATCGCCTGTTTAATTAATTCAGGTTTTTTTAAGCGTTTTTTAAAGAATTTATTCGCATTAGTTTTTGCTTTTTTTAACATATCGTCGCTAAGGTCTTGAATAGTTACACGATAACCTTTACCCGCACAATGTATTGCAATATCACATCCCATTGTACCGGCACCTATTATATGTACATTTCTTATTGATTTATCACTAGCACTTTTTGCTAAACCTTTCATTGCGTTTGAAATATAAAATATTCTCTGTAAATTTCTAGCGGTTTTTGAAGTCATCATTTCTGCAAAATTTGCTTTTTCAAGTTTTTGCATTTTTGCATAATCAGAAAGGCTTTCTTTCCAGATATCTAGCAATTTATAAGGAGCTGGATAATGTTTAGGGTTTGCTTTCTTTTTTAATTCACTTTTAAATTTATTATATACAAATAAACTAATTAACGGATTATTTGGTAATGATTTAAAAAAGCCCGCTTTTGTTTTTTCTATTTTCCCATCTAATTTTAATAACTTTTTACGAATTGTCCAACGAAGCTTATCTTTTGTATTAACTAGTTTATGAGCAATTCCTGATGCTTTTGCCCCTGATGGTTTTAAATTTTTTCCTGTAAGCATCATAGTTAATGCATTAATAGGCCCTAGTTGTGAAATAGAACGAAATGTCCCACCAAAACCAGGGTATATCCCTAACTTAACTTCGGGGAATCCTATACTTGATTTATATTTAGTTTCTTGATTATTTAATACAACTCGATATTTAAATGCTAATGCTGTTTCTAGCCCGCCGCCTAAACAAAATCCATTGATACCGCAAGCCGTAGGAATTTTTAAGTCATCCAATTTATCAAAAATTAAGTGAGCTTTATTTATAAGTTCATTAATTTTATTATGTTCATTTAAATCAGCGAATGAATTAACATCAGCCCCCATAATAAAATTTTTCTTTGCTGATAATAACCCTAAACCTTTTAATTTTTTTGCATTATCATTGGCAAAATCAAGAATCTTATCGAACTCGGCTAATACTTTAATATCAAGAGTATTTTCACTTTTATCTTTACAATCAATAATTACCCATAGAATATTTTCACAATCCCATTTGACATTAAAATTTTCCAATTTTAATTTGTCTAACTTATTTGCTGACATTTAAACTTTCCTTTTAAACTATGCTGTTAAATTTGTTTCGACATCATTTATATGTCTTTTACCATTGATAGAAAACTCGTCTACATTAATATAATTATAATATATTTTTTCACATTTTGTTAAAATTTTAGCCTCATCTTTATTAATCAATCGTTTTCTTAAAGCTTCTTTAATCCAATTTTTTTCATAATTAACTAATAATTCTTGTGATTTAATAAAAGGTTTTAATTTTTTATAAATACCTTGCGCCTTTTCCAAGAATTTATAATCTTCAATCATTTCATCTAAAATACCACTACGAACCGGCACATTGAAGACATTTTTTGATAGTTTTAATTTACCATTTAAATCCTCATAAAACATTTTAACAATTTCAACCGCTTTTTTATCTGATGGTTTCTTGTTAAGACCAAATCCAAGTATTGATAACGGGAAAAATATAGGTTTCAATATATAACCAATTAATGGTATTGGTAAATTATCAATTGTTGATTTTATTAATTGTGTGTTTTCATAACAAATCTTAGTAATAGAATAATCAAGCAATGGTAATAATTCTTCGTTATTAGTATCTTCGTAATTTTTCAATGTTGCCATAGCAAAGGAAATATTTTTCAATATATCAGCACATCTACCTGATGCCATTTGCCTTGCTTTTACTCCGCCCCCAAAAGTTAACAACACAATATCAGCAATTAATGCAAATTGTTTTGCTTGCATATTTACCATTCTGTAATATTTTGCAGGTGCTTTTATGTTATCAGGAGTATCAAACAAGAAACCATTAGTAAGATTATGAATTATATTGCCAAATACATTTGATATAGTAAAACCAATATGTCTTAAAATTATATCACCAAATTGTTTGCGCCCAAATAATTTTTCTTTACTGTATAAAGCTTCAATTTCTTTTAATAAATAAGGATGGGCGCGAATCGCACCTTGTGAAAATGTAATCAAAGTACGGGTTAAAATATTTGCTCCTTCAACAGTAATAGCAACAGGAATACCTTGATAAGAACTTTGAACAAAGTTATTAGGCCCGTCACAAATTGATTTACCCGCCAACACATCCATATTATTATTAACAACACAACGCATATCTTCGGTAGAAGCATATTTTATCATCGCTGATGCTACAGCTGGATTTTCACCATCATCAACCATTGTTGCAGATAGCGAAAGAGCCGAGTTATTTATAAATGTCAAACATATATTACTAGCAAGTTTTTCTACGATGCCTTCCATTTTTGCAATAGGTAAATTGAACTGTTTACGCATCCCCGCATATAACATTGTATACATAGTTGAAAAGCTCATACCTGCCGAAGAAACCGCGGGCATTGAAACAGCTCGCCCTACACCCAAACAAGCCATTAACATCATCCAACCCTTACCTAAGTAATCTTGACCACCGATTACCTGATCAATATCAATTATTACATTACGCCCACGAATTGAACCGTTCATAAAACCAGTTGATAAAGGTAAATGACGATTGCCAATTTCAACGCCTTTTTGATTACGCTTTAACATTGCAACCGTAATACCAACATTTTTAGTTTCATCATTTACATATTCATATTCATCACCTAACAATCCATCTGGATCATAAACATCAATAGCAAGACCAATCAAAGTTGCAATTGGGGCTAAGGTTATATATCTTTTTGAAAAATTAGCTTCAATAACTAACTTCCCGTTTTTCTTTTTTATAATACCAACATCGCGCATTGATGTTGCATCACTTCCAGATGTAACACCCGTTAATGCAAAGCAAGGAATGTATTCACCACTTGCTAGTTTTGGTAAATATTCATTTTTTTGTTTTTTTGTACCAAATTTTAATAATAATTTTGCAGGCCCTAGCGAATTAGGAACCATTACAGACACACCTAGGGTAACAGCTTTTGCCCCCAAGATAGAAACAATAACACTTATCGCTTTTGCAGAAAACTCTAACCCACCGTATTTTTTAGGAACGATAAATGAAAAGAAGCGTTTGTCTTTTAAAAATTTCCAAGCATAATCAGGCAAATCTGCATTTTTACGAACATCGAAATCATTTATTTTAGAAATTAATTTTTTTACAGGACCTTCGATAAAAGCTTTTTCTTCTTCGCTTAAAACAGAAATCTTACGACTCAACAAATGATCCCAATCCGGATTACCTGCGAAGATACCTTCTTCGTATGACAAAGTTCCTGCCTCGATTGCTTCGCGTTCTGTATCAGAAATAGGAGGCAATGATTTTTTTAAAATATTAAATATTATAGTAGATAAAATTAATCTAATTAATATTATTGATATTATGATAATTCCAATAATTAGAAAAATTGTATTAGTTGACATAACATTTCTCCCTGTTTTTTTAATTTAATTAAAATGTCTTATCGTAGTTAAATGTATATTATTTTTTTAATACTGTACACTATTTTTTTGATTTTAAATATAGTTTATGATATTTTTGTATTCATATAAAATAATTAACTTTTACAGGGAATAATTATGGCTTATCTAGATAAAAAATTAAAATTAAAACACCCAATAATTATGGCTCCAATGTTTTTGGTTTCAAATGTTGATATGATTATTTCCGCACATAAATGCGGTATAATAGGTTGCTTGCCTGCACATAATTTTCGCACACAAGAAGCACTAGAAAAAGCATTACAAGAATTAACCGATAAAAAAATTAAATTCGGAATGAACCTTATAGTTAATAAATCTAACACCAATTATGAATGGCAAATAGAAAGTGTTTTAAAATTTGGTTGTGATTTTATTATAACATCATTAGGCAATCCAAAAAATACTATAGAACTTGCACATAAACAAAATATAATAGTTTTTTGCGATGTAACAAATATCGAATATGCAAAAAAATGTGAAGCCCTAGGTGCTGATGCAGTTGTCGGAGTAAGTTCAGATGCAGGCGGTCATTTGGGACAAATTCCATCAGCTGAATTAACAAAAATATTAAAACAAAATATAGATATACCTGTTTTATCATCAGGTGGAGTTGGCGATTATAAATCGTATCATTCACACTTAAAAAATAAATCAGATGGCGTATTAATTGGGTCTGTATTTATTGCTTGCACTGAATCAGAAGTAAATCACAAATATAAACAAGCAATGGTTGATTACACAGACAAAGATATTGTTATAACATCAAAATTATCAGGTACACCTTGCACCATCATTAATACTCCAGCGGTACAAAAAATGGGGACAGAAGAAAATTGGATAGAAAAAATATTAAACAGAAATAAGTCTTTAAAAAAATTATTAAAAAAAATTCGTTTTTTAAGAAGTTGGAAAACTCTAGAAAAAGCTGCTTTTTCGGCAAACTACGATTCAATATGGTGTGCAGGTAAAAGCATTAAATATGTTAAATCAATAGAACCTGTAAAAAAAATCGTCGAACGAATAACTAAAAATAAATAATGATCTAGTATAATGTTTTACTTAATACAAGTTTAACATATTTTGTATTTTTTTATTAATTGTCTAACCCTATTATATATTAAATATAATATTGATTATTATATTAAATATAATATTGATTATTATATATTAAATATATTATACTGTATACAGTACATATAATTAATTGATAGAGTTTATTGAAATAAATTCCTAATCAAAAATATAAAGGATAATTACAAATAATGAAAAAGCCTCTTATCTATTTAGGATTAACATCATTCGTAGCTGTTGTTATTAGTGTCATATATAAAATCGTTAGAGCATTAAGCACGAATTGTGATATAGCAGAACAAAGTTCAAATTATGTTTGTAATTTTGTTTTATTTTATTCCGGTGGACAGTTAGGGGTCGAACAAGGTAAATTAATCATACTTGCATTCTCTTTAATGTTAATAGTTGTTGTACCTGTAATCACTATGGCAATTGTATTTCCACTTTGGTATAGTTCGAAAAATAAGAACGAATACAAGCCCGATTGGTCACATTCAACTATAATTGAAATATTTTCTTGGGGTATCCCAATATTAATTATTTTAGTATTAGGTTACACAACTTATGTAACATCACATTCAATGGATCCTAGAAGATCACTAGTCGGAAAATATGAAAATACTAAAAAAGAAGAACTGGTAATTCAAGCTGTTGCTATGGATTGGAAGTGGGTTTTCTTCTATCCAAAACAAGATATAGCAACAGTAAATGAAATTGCTATACCAATTAACACACCCATAAAATTTCTTATCACATCAGACACGGTAATGAATTCGTTCTTTATTCCTGAACTAGGCGGACAAATTTATGCAATGGGTGGAATGGAAAATCGATTACATTTAATTTCTAAGCGAGAAAAAATTATGCGAGGAATATCTTCACATTATAGTGGTTTTGGTTTCGCTGGAATGAGATTTAAAGTTATTTCGACTTCTGATTCTGGTTTTGAAAATTGGGTGAACAAAGTAAAACAATCGCCTGTTAAATTTGACCAATCAGCATATTCAAGATTGCGTGGTAAGCAAACAAAAGACCATAAAGTTGAATACTTTTCGGACATAATAGATAATGAACAATTTGAGAATATTATTCGCAAATATTTAAAAACACACTAAAAGGAATTTAAATAATGTCAAGAAGACCCACTAATATAGTAACTGAACCACACTGGTTATTTGGTAAATTAAATTTAGATGTTTTCCCTATGACGACAGACTCGATAGTACTCGTGACATTTATTGTGGTAGCGATTGGAGCAACATCATTACTTGGATTTATAACATATAAACGTTGGTGGGGTTATTTGTGGAAAGAATGGTTTACAACTGTTGACCACAAAAAAATTGGTATAATGTATGTTATTGTGGCTATTGTTATGTTGCTTCGTGGTTTTGCCGATGCAATTTTGATGCGAACACACCAAGCACTAGCTACATCATCAACTTTTGGTTCCGGTTATTTACCGCCTGAACATTATGATCAAATATTTACTGCACACGCCGTAATTATGATTTTCTTTGTTGCAACACCGCTTGTAAGTGGATTATGGAATCTAATTATTCCATTACAAATCGGGGCTCGTGATGTAGCATTTCCTTTCCTTAATAATATTGCCCTTTGGTTCTTTGTTGCCGGTGCAATGTTAATTAATGCATCTTTATTTATTGGTGAATTTGGAAGTGTAGGTTGGCTAGCATATCCACCATTAAGTGGTATTGAATTTAGTCCTTGGGTAGGTGTTGATTATTGGATTTGGTCACTACAAATATCAGGTATAGGGACAACCTTAACATCTGTAAACTTTATTGCGACAATTCTAAGAATGCGCGCACCAGGTATGACTCTTATGAAAATGCCTATATTTTGTTGGACAACATTATCAACCGCAAGTATTGGTGCTGTAATTTTCCCGATACTTACCGTTGCAATTGCATTATTAACACTTGATAGATATGTAGGAACTCATTTCTTTACAAACGAATTGGGTGGTAATCAAATGATGTGGGTAAACCTTATTTGGGCTTGGGGACATCCAGAAGTATATTTCTTGGTATTACCGGCTTTTGGTGTATTCGCAGAAATTGTACCTGTGTTTTCTCGTAAAAAACTATTTGGTTACACTGGTTTTGTGTGGGCAACTGCTTGTATTGCCCTGTTATCATTCCTTGTATGGCTACACCATTTCTTTACAATGGGTTCTGGTTCTTCGGTAAATGCGTTCTTTGGTATCGCGACAATGACAATCGCAATACCAACAGGTGTAAAAATATTCAACTGGTTATTTACAATGTATAAAGGAAGAGTTGAATTAACAGCACCTATGTATTGGACTATCGTATTCCTTATCACATTCACGATAGGTGGTATGACTGGTGTTATGTTATCAATTCCAGCGGCGGACTTTGTATTGCACAACTCATTATTCTTAATTGCCCATTTCCATAATACTATTATCGGTGGGGCTGTATTTGGATACTTAGCTGGTATTACATATTGGTTCCCAAAGGCAACTGGTGTTAAATTAAATGAAACATTGGGTAAAGCATCAGCTGTATTATGGTGTTCTGGTTTCTTCGTTGCATTTGTTCCTATTTATGCACTAGGATTTATGGGGGTAACAAGACGATTGAATTATTATGATAATCCGGAATGGGCTCCTTACTTTATTACTGCCACATTTGGTGTTCTTCTAATCGCTGGTGGTATTGGAGCAAATGTATTAAACTTTGCATATAGTCTCTGGAAAAAAGATGATCCTGAACATATTGATGAAATAGGTGATCCTTGGGATGGAAGAACTCTTGAATGGGCAACTTCTTCACCACCGGCATTTTATAACTTTGCAAAAATTCCTCATGTAAATGAATTGGATGATTGGCACCATAAAAAACAAAATGGTGTTGCATACCAACCAATCAAAGAAAAAGAATATGAAAGAATTCATATGCCCGCTAATACTGTTGCAGGCCCTATAATAGGTGTTCTATCACTTGTTTTTGGATTTGCATTTGTTTGGCATATCTGGTGGTTAGTTATTTTATCTTTCGTTTTAATGATTTCTGCATTTATATGGCATAATGTGTTTGCAGTAAAAGATTACTATGTAGAAATAGATGAAATTAAAGCAATCGAAGAAAAATGGCAGAAAAAAATTAAAAAGGCACTAAGTAAAAAAGCACTAAGTAAAAAGGCAGAGGTATAAAATGGTAAAAGCATCAAATATAAAGGTATACGCGGAAGAATATCATCAAGATATGGAAACTGATACTGTATTTGGTTTTTGGGTTTATTTAATGACAGATTGCTTATTATTTGCAACATTATTTGCTGTATTCGCAGCTACGCCACAAATGCCAAATGAATATGGTGTTATGCCAAGTGAAATTTTCGAACTAGAACTTGTAATGGTTGAAACTGGTTTATTACTTGCATCATCATTCACATTTGGTCTAGCGATGATTTCAATGTATAAAGATAAATTAAAGAGTGTTTTCGCGTGGTTAATAATTACATTATTATTTGGTTTGGGATTTCTTAGTATTGAAATATACGAATTTATTCACTTATCACACCACGGTTCACCAATTACATTAAATGCATATTGGGCTGCTTTTTATGCGCTGGTTGGAACACACGGTTTACACGTAACGACTGGTTCGGTGTGGATGTGTGTAATGTTCTGGCATTTAAAAAGAACAGGTTTATCTATACCAAATCAAACTCGTCTATCTTGTTTAAGTTTATTCTGGCATTTCCTTGATTTAATTTGGATTGTCGTATTTACAATGGTTTACTTATTAGGAGTATTATAAAATGGGACACGCACAAGGACCAAACGTACCACACGGAACTTTATCAGATTACATCTGGGGATTAATCTGGTCTGTCATCTTAACTGCAATTGCATTTGGGGTGGTTATAACTGGTAGTTTCGACAAAATAACGACTATTGTTATTGTTTTAGCTTCGGCTGTAGTTCAAATTTTTGTACAATTGTTTTATTTCTTGCATATGAAAAGAACGCCTGACCAATCTTGGAATATTATTACCGGTTTGTTCACTATTGTACAAGTTTTAATATTGTTTGTTGGTACATTATGGGTTATGTACCACCTTTATATTAATATGCAAATTGGATACTAACTGTTATATCCCCAAACATTTTTTTTGGGGATATTTTTATAGAAGAATATATTATGATAAAACCCTATTTTAAATTGATGAAACCTGGAATTATTATGGGTAATCTAGTTTACGGACTAGGTGGTTTTTTTTATGCTAGCCATAGTACAATGGTGTTGCCTATATTTATTGGCACGATGCTAGGACTAATTTTTATAATAGGTTCAGCTTGTGCATTTAATAATGTATACGATATGGATATTGATTCCTTAATGAAACGCACACAAGATAGACCAATGGTAAAAAAGGAAATTGGCAAACAAAAAGCACTTATATTTGCAACAATCCTTGGGGTAATTGGCTTTGCTTGCTTATGGTTTTTATCTAGCAAAACTGCTTTTTGGGCTGGTTTATTTGCATTTTTTATGTATGTTGTTGCCTATACAATGTGGACAAAAAGACAAAGTGTATGGGGAACTTTTACGGGTAGTCTATCAGGTGCTGTACCAGTATTAGTGGGTTATGTAGCTATAACTGATTCCATTACTACTGAAATAATTTATATATATTTGATGTGTGTAATTTGGCAAATGCCACATTCGTACGGAATTGCAATTTTCCGCCTTGATGACTATAAAAAAGCGGACATAAATGTTTTACCTGTTGTAAAAGGTTTGGCTACAACAAGAAACTCAATAATGCTTCACATTAGTGCTTTTGTGGTTTTATTATCCATTTTTGGATATATGGGTTATATGCACCCTATTGGATTATTATTTATACTATCGCTTAGTTTATATTGGTTATTTGTAGCTGTGTTTTCATTTAAAGAAGAAACACAAGAAAAGTGGGCTAAAAAAATATTCTTCCAGTCTATTTTTATTGTAGTAGTTCTTAGTTTATGTTTAGGTTTTAATGGGATATTAATAGATTTGTAATGTTAAAAAAAATAATTTTATATATTAGTGTAATAAGTTTTATTCAACCAGTATTTGGCGAGACAAGGCCTCTGATTTCTGATGGTATGCGTGGTTTAACAACAAATGCTTGCGTAGAAATGGTAAAACAAGTAGAAACAAAAATGATGAAAAATTTACCAATTCGCACTCACCCTGTTATAAATCAAAATGATCCTAAAAATAATGTTTTTTCAGCAACAACTATTGTTGATTATAAAGGTAACGATAGTCAGGTTAATATATCTGCAATCCCGATTAAAAATTCTTGTAATGTTGTTTATATGGAAACTTTCGTAAGAAAGGAACCTTGCATTATCAGCCGTGAAAAAATAATGAAAAAATGGAATTTCGTTGGTAAATTAAATGAAACAATGGTTTTTAATTTTCGTCGCGACGATAAATTTTTCGGATATCTAACCCCGCAAGGATTTAATAGCTCCTGCCTAATATCAAAACGCCGTGTTTTTTACGATAAATAAGCGAAGTTTACAATTGGTAAATAAGTGAATAAAACCGAAGCTAATCAAAGACCTAATATAAATTAGTTTTAAAATTTTAGTAGCAAGGTTTTATGAACGAAGTTTACAATTGGTAAATAAGTGAATAAAACCGAAGCTAATCAAAGACTTAATATAAATTAGTTTTAAAATTTTAGTAGCAAGGTTTTATGAACGAAGTTTACAATTGGTAAATAAGTGAATAAAACCGAAGCTAATCAAAGATTTAAAACTAATTTATCTAGCGATAGATTTACCAAAAGAGCCTAAATCCTTAAAGGCTTCGTTTAGTCTTTCCACTATACCGGTTTGTCCGGCACGGAGCCATTTTCTTGGATCATAATGTTTTTTCTGTGGTGTGCCTGTTTTTGGGCAAATTTGATGTTTAAATGCTAATTGATTTTCGTTTACATATTTACCGACTTGTTGTGAATTTGCAAATTGAGTATCTGTATCAATATTCATTTTAAATACACCATAAGAAACAGCTTGTTCTATCTTTTGTTTTTCAGAACCTGAGCCACCGTGGAAAACAAAATCTAATGATTTTTGTTCTAGACCCCTCTCTTTTTGTACAAGTTCTTGTGAATTTTTAAGAATTTCAGGCCTTAATTTTACATTACCTGGTTTGTATACACCGTGAACATTACCAAATGAAGCAGCAACAGAAAAATGACCAATAGAATTTAAACGATCATAAGCTTGTAATACGTCTTCCGGCTGTGTGTATAGATGTGCATTATCAGCAGAAACATCAATATCGGAACCAATACCATCTTCTTCTCCGCCGGTGCAACCTAGTTCAATTTCTAAGCTCATACCTAATGGAGACATTTGTTTTAACATTTTTTCTGATTCAGATAAATTAAAGTCTAAACTTTCCTCGCTTAAATCTAACATATGCGAAGAAAATAAAGGCTTTCCTGTACATTTTAAAAAATCCTTAGATTCATCAATTAATCCATATAACCAATCTATCAATCCACGATTTGCATGATCTGTATGTAATGCAACACAAATACCATATTGTTTTGAAACTGTGTGCATATATTGTGCAAAAGCTTTTGCACCTTGTATCTTATTTTCAAGAGTATTTTCCAAAGATGAACCACCAAAAAAATGAGCCCCGCCATTTGAAATTTGAATAATAACATCAGACTTGGCAAGTGCGCCAGCTTCTAGTACAGCAGAAGCAGTAGTCGAATCAACAACATTAACCGCGGGTAGTGCATAACCACCTTTTTTACATTTTTTTACTAAACTAATATAATCATCGCCTGTCACAACACCAGCTGAAATTGAACTCATTATTTCCCCCCTTGATTAATATGCTAATTTTGTTTAATATCGAAAAAATATTAGGTTACTATAACAAAATACTAACTCCAATTCAAATAAAAATACTCCCTTAGTAAATACAACCAAAACAACCTATAAGTGTATTTACTTATGTAGCACTACCTAAAATATACCTAAGGTATTGTTTTATAAAGGTTTTTTGTTTTTTTATACTTGATTTTATGTTACCAATAGCTTTACTATTAACCCTTACAAAGTATTGTATTAAATTATTGAAGTGTTATATTAAACCATTAAATGAATTGTGAGAAAAAATGAAAAAAGAAGATAGTATTAGAAAGAATATTTTATCTAGTAGAACAGGAATACCAAATCCTGTCGACATACATGTAGGTAAAAGATTAAAACAACGCCGTATATTATTAGGTCTGAGTCAAACTCAGATGGCTGATATGTTAGGAATTTCATTTCAGCAAATACAAAAATATGAAAAAGGTACAAATAGAATATCAGCATCAAGATTAGTTGATTTATCTAATGTTTTGGATGTGAATATTACATATTTCTTTAATGAAATACCTACAAATGTGTTAAAGCAATCTCCTAGATTAATGACGAGCTTAAACGAAGAATCGTCAAATGAGATTAAAGATAATCCTATGACAAAGCGTGAAACATTAACTCTAGTTCGTAATTATTATAAAATAACTGACGAAAAGAAACGCCGTAGTATAATCACACTTTGCAAAGCTTTAGCAGAAAAAAATTAATAAATAGTTGACAAGTGAGTAAGAATCTAGCATAAATGCCTATAATTATTTGTTAATACATTTATTTGATGTATTCATTGTATTGGAAGGATAAACAAAATGGCTCGTCGTTGTGAAATTACTGGTAAAGGTGTAATGAGTGGGAACAATGTATCACACGCTGTAAACCGAACTCGTCGTCGTTTCTTACCGAATCTACAAAATAACACTTTGCAATCTGATATTCTAGGTGAAGGCGTTCGTTTGAAATTATCTACGAAAGCAATTCGCACTATTGATTTCAAAGGTGGCCTAGATTCTTTCTTGCTTGCAACTCCAAATCGTAAACTTACAGATGAAGCGGTAAAAGTTAAAAAAAGAATTCTAAAAAAACAAAAATAATTTTATAAATTATTTTTATATAGATAATAAACCTCACTAATTTAAAATATTAGTGGGGTTTTTTATTTATATTTTAATGTTCATTAATTTTACCTTATTTATTTTTTATGATACAAATGAATAATTATATTAACAATAAAGATTCATAATAATTGCAATAAGTCTTATTAAAAACGGGAGAGTCTTTAATTATAAATTATGGGATAATCAATCTAAATGACAAAAAAAATAATGTTTCAAGGAACTGGTTCTGATGTAGGAAAATCAATGGTAGTAGCTGGATTTTGTCGTGCATTAAAAAAACAAAATATGTCACCGGCTCCGTTTAAACCGCAAAATATGTCAAATAATGCTGGGATAACTATTGATGGTGGCGAAATTGGTAGAGCGCAAATATTACAAGCAAGAGCCTGTAACATTGAACCACATACAGATATGAATCCTGTTTTATTAAAACCGCAATCAAATATGGGTTCGCAAGTTGTTGTTCAGGGAAAAGTATTACAAAATTGCAAAAGTGAATATTTTCGTAAATTAAAACCAAAGTTTATGCAAGCAGTTTTGGAAAGTTTTAACAGATTAACAGATTCACACGACATTGTCGTTGTAGAGGGAGCCGGATCACCAGCAGAAATCAATTTACGAGAAGGTGATATTGCGAATATGGGATTTGCCACAGAAACCAACACCCCTGTAATATTAGTTGTTGATGTGGATAGAGGCGGTTCTATTGCTAGTGTCGTTGGCACATATAACTTGTTACCGGAAAATGAAAAAAAATTAATTGTTGGATATATTATAAATAAATTCCGCGGGGATATATCATTGTATAAAGGAGCAATTGATGAAATAACAAATCGTACAAATTTAAAATGTTTTGGTATTTTGCCGTGGTTTGAACAAGCAAAACTTTTACCTGCCGAAGATGGATTAGGTCTAGATAACCTAAAACATAAAAACATTAAAACAAATTTTAAAATATGTGTCCTTCGCACACCGCGAATTTCTAACTTTGATGACCTTGATCCGTTATTTCAAACAAAAAATATAACCGTTCAGGTCATAGAAAATGGTCAAGCTTTACCCATTGATTGTGATATGATTTTGTTAGTTGGTAGTAAATCAACAATATCTGATTTAAAATATATTAAAGATTGCGGATGGCAGAATGATATAATATCTCATTATCGCCGTGGTGGTTTTGTAATGGGAATATGTGGTGGTTATCAAATGCTTGGTAAAAAACTTAGCGACCCTAAAAATTATGAAAGCAACATTAAATCAATTGATGGAATAGGATTATTGGATTGTGAAACAACAATGTCTGATAATAAAAACCTAAGCCCATATGTTGGCGTTGATACTATAACTGGTACAAAATTTAATGGTTATGAAATGCATATGGGTATTACGACTGGTAATGATACTAATAATCCATTTTCAATAGATATTAATAATAAAAAAGACGGAGCAATTTCTGGGTGTGGGAAAGTATTTGGTTCGTATGTACATTCAATTTTTAATGATGATGATTTTCGTCAAAACTTTTTAAAAAAAATTACTGGTTTTGAAATAGAAAAGCAAAGTTATAATAAAAATGTTGAAACAACCCTAGATGAACTTGCCTGCCATATTGAAAAATATATCGATATAGATGAAATATTAAAAATAAGTTATTAAATATAAACCTGTTGAAATTAAAAATAAGAAAGCAATAAATATTGTCCAATTAAACAATCCTAATGCATTATAAATTATTTCAGGGCTGATATTTTTATTACCATCACCGATCCAATGATTTACACAACCTATGCTATTGTAAGTTCTAACTCCACCAATTCGGATTTTTAATGCTCCGGCGAATGCACTTTCTGGATAGCCGGCATTTGGGCTAATGTGTGTGTTAGCATATTTACGAATTATACCTAACATTCCCATAGTTGATGATTTAGAATGAAAAAATGAGGCAATTACTATAATAACCATACTTATACGAGCTGGGATATAATTTGCCACATCGTCCAACTTAGCAGATACAAATCCGAATTTTTTATATTTATCTGATTTATAACCAACCATTGAATCCAAGGTATTAATAGCTTTATAGGCGAACAATCCTGTTAAGCCAAAGAAGCTATAAAATAAAACTGGGGCTATTACTCCATCGCTTAAATTTTCAGCTAAGCTTTCAATAGCGGTCGAAGCACATTGATTATAATTCATTTTATTAGTATCTCGTGAACATAAATGTGAAGTATAGAATCTAGATTTTTTAATATTTTTTTTATCAATATTAATCATAATTTTTTTAACTGCATTTTTTAAGGCAAACGAAGCAAGTGAAATTATTAATATAATTAAGCTTATAATCACGCCGTAATCTGTATAATTAAAAATAACATATTCTATTAATAGCCCTATACTTGCCCAAATAGATACAATTAAAATCCACATAATTAATCCTCGGAAAAAAGATTTTTTATAAAGTATTTTTTCAAACATAGAGATTAAATTACCTAGTATTACCACGGGGTGTTTTAAATATTTCCAGACAAAAGAAAAATCAGGAATAAAAGAATCAAGTAACAATGCAACAGCACCAATTATTAAATATAAATTAATATCTATCATAACATTTGCTAATATATAAAAATTTAATATTCTTTACAAATATAATGTTTGATTATAAATTATGAAAATGAAAAAAAATATAATTATTATACCTTCTAGATTACAAGCAACTAGATTCCCCAATAAACCTCTTGTTGATATTAACGGCTTGCCAATGATTGTAATGGTTGCAAAACAGGCGGAAAAAGCAAATATAGGTGAAGTAATTGTTGCCTGTGGTGATGTTGAAATCTTTGATGTTGTAAAGCAACACGGCATAAATGCAATAATGACTGATAATGATTTGCCAAGTGGTTCAGACCGTATTTATCAAGCATTAACAAAACTAGAAGAAAAGTTTGATAATATTATAAATGTACAAGGTGATGTACCAACAATTAATCCCGAAACCATCAAAATTGTAGCAAATGCACTAAATCAAGATGATAAAGTTTCCGTTTCAACAGCCTGTGCAAAAATAACTGACAAATCAGAAATTAATAACCCTAATGTAGTGAAATGCTATGCTGATTTTAGTAATGGCAAGATTGCCCAAGCGACTGATTTTAATCGCGAAGCAATAGGAAGTGAGCCTTTTTACCATCATATCGGGATTTATGGTTATAAATCACACGGACTTGAACAATTTATTAATTTAAAACCTAGTAAAAATGAAATAAAGCGCAAACTCGAACAAATGCGATTAATAGATAATGGGTTGATTATTAATGCTTGTTTAGTAGATGAAATCCCCATCGGCATTGATGTTGAGCAGGACTTAGAAAAACTACTAGATAATTTTAAAAAATAGAATTATAATACATTTGAACTGGGAGTAAGAATTAATATAAGAAAGGGTTTTTGGTGAGATAAAATGGTAAATACAAATTTTTTAGTATTGGTCGATGATAGCGAAGAAATGCTAGTTGCCTTAAAATTTGCTTGCCTTAGAGCAAATTCAATTGGTGGAAAGGTAACACTTGCACATATAGTTGAACCATCAAGTGGTGGTGAAAATTGGCTTTCAATTTCATCTATTGCTCAGGAAGAAGGCTTAAAAGATGCAAAATCTTTATTAAAACAACATGTTGAAAATGTTGAAAAAATTACTGGAATAACCCCCGATACAATTATTCGCAAAGGCACAGTAGCAGAAGAATTTATAAATATGATAAACGAAGAAAAAACAATTTCTATTGCTGTATTAGCTGCAAATGCAAATTCATCAAATCCGGGGCCTGTAATTACTTCGTTAATGAGCAAAGGAATTGGTTCATTCCACGTACCTATCACAATAGTACCAGGTTCTATAACTGATTCTGAATTGGAGTCTATTGCTTAAACCTAATTATTTTTGATTAGATAAAACGATAAATGCATATTCTTCGGCTAATTCTTTTAATGCATCCCATCTACCAGTTGCACCGCTATGCCCTGCGCCCATTTGTGTTCTAAGGACAAGCATTGTGTCATCGTTGGTCTTGTTCTTCCTTAACTTAGCAACCCATTTTGCCGGTTCCCAATATGTAACCCTAGGGTCTGTTAAGCCCGCCTGCACATAGATATGCGGATATGATTGTGTGCTAACATTATCATATGGTGAATATTCTTGCATATATTTATAAACTTCCTCGCTTTGTAATGGATTACCCCATTCATTCCATTCAGGTGGAGTTAAAGGTAATGTATCATCGCAAATAGTATTTAAAACATCAACAAAAGGCACTAATGCCAACACAGATTTAAACATATCAGGGCGCATATTAAGAATTGCCCCCATTAACATACCGCCGGCTGAACCGCCCATTGCTGTAATATTGCCCATACCTGTAAATCCTTGGTTGATTAGCTCATTTCCACAAGCGATAAAATCAGTAAAGGTATTTTTTTTATTCATAAGTTTACCTTGTGTATACCAATTATAACCACAATCCATACCGCCACGAATATGTGCTACTGCCCATACAAAACCTCTGTCTAATAAGCTTAATCTGCTTGTTGAAAAAGATGCCGGCATAGAATTACCATAGCTACCATAACCGTATAATACACAAGGTGTATTTTTATCTAGTTTAGTAGTTTTTTTATAAACTAATGTAATGGGAATTTTCGCCCCATCATCAGCGGTTGCATATATTCGCCTGCATTCATAATTTTTAGGTTCGTGTCCACACGGTATAATTTGTCTTTTACTTAAAGTTCTTATTCCTGTGTCCATATCGTAATCGTATGTTTCATTTTGTGTTGTTGGTGATGAATATGAAAAACGCATTATATTATGTTCAAATTCCAAGGCGCCGGTTAAACCTAATGAATATGCTTGTTCATCAAATTCAACAACTTTATCAGTAGCACTATCAAAGTGATGGATTACAATTCTAGGAAGTGCATTTTCTTTTTCAATTCTTAACATATAATCTTTTGAAACAGAAATACCTGAAATTAAAACCCCTTCTTTATAAGGAATAAAATCAATCCAATTCTCAACACCTAATTTATTAATTGATGTTTTCATTACTTTATAATCAATTGCTCCATCGACATTTGTTGTTATATAAAAGTAATCACCTCTGTGGGATAAAGAATATTCAACCCCAGATTTTCTTGGCTGTACGATTTCAAATTCACCTAATGGATTATCAGATTTTAAAACATACATCTCGCTAGTAATATGGTCATATGCAGAAATATAAATATATTCTTTTGAACCACTCATACTAACACCAATAAAAAATCTTTCATCTTTTTCATTGTAAATTAGTTCATCTTCACTTTGTTTTGTTCCAATTTTATGACGCCATATTTTATCAGTTCTATGGTTTTCATTTAATGTTCCATAAAACACATAATTATCACATTTAGACCATACCAATGAACCGGAGGTATTTTCTAGGACATCTGTTAATTCTGTATTATCATCAACATTTTTGAATCTGATTGTGTAATACTCTGACCCTTTTAAATCTAGTCCATAAGCAAAGATATTTTGCTGATTATTACCACATATACCACCTATGGAAAAATAATCAAATCCTGTTGCCATATCATTAAAATTAAATAATATCTGTTCCGTTTTATCACCTTTTTTATTACGACAAGAAACCGGATATTGGGCGCCTATTTCAAACCTAGTATAATATTCATAATCGCCATCAGGGTGGGGTAAAGACTGGTCGTCTTCTTTGATACGCGATTTAAATTCTGCAAATAATGTTTTTTGTAAATCAGAAGTTTTTTTCATTATGCTATCTGTATATTTATTTTCTGCAACGATATAATCCCTAATATCGGTTGGTAATTTTTCAGGTTTAGTCATTACCTCTTGCCAATTATCAGCCCTTAGCCAATTATAAGGATCATTTTTTTTACTAGATGAAATAGAATCTATTTGCTTTGCAATTGGTGGTTTTATCATTTTTAGTCCTTTTTATATAAATCAATTTCCATTTCACCAAATAATATTTTATTGGTAAAATCAGTATATTGTTTTTCATCATCGCTTAATATCAATGGATTATGCATTTTTAACGATGATTTGCTATTTTTAACACCGACAACAATTACCCGTTTTGGTTGAAAACCAACCTTAGTAATAATTGGCAATATGCGAATTGCGCCGATGTTTGGGTGTAGATAATGCAATATTTCATCAAGTCTTTCCATTTTATGGATAATTGCAATATATCCATTTTGCTTAGTAATATTAACAGCAGTTTTAATCCAAGATTGTAAATCACAAGTACTTTCAATGTTTGCAATATTTTTTAAATCATTATCAGATTTATATGCATTATTCTTTTCAAAAGGCGGATTGGTGATTACCATATCAAACGAAGCTTTTTTTAAGTCAGTCTTAACAATATCATTATTGATAATATTAAAGTTATTTTTAAATTTATTACAATCAATATTCTTAGAATAGTATTGAGTAAAAACTTCTGATTTTTCGACCCCCGTAATATTGATTTTATCAACATCTATATTGTTATTTAAAAGACGAGTTAAATAACACAAACCCAATGCACCAACACCCGCTCCCATATCGCATATGTTACCCGATTTTATCTTGGGTGCAACCATAGCTAGTAAAACAGTATCCAAACCGGTACGGAATGAATTAACTGGTTGATTTAATTTAACTTTTTTATTTAATAAATAGTCTGTCATAGCTTGTTTAAAGTGTTCTTGTCTGTTATAAATATGTAAGTATGAACCACATTATAAGGTAATATCGATGCAAAATGAAATAAAAAATTTATTAGATATATCAAAACAACAAATGCAACAAGTTAATGATATTATCATTAAGAATATGCAATCCGATATTGTACTAATTCCTGAACTAGCTGGATACTTAATAAATTCTGGTGGCAAGCGAATTCGCCCAATGTTAGTTTGCGCATCGTACGGTTTATTCAAGGACAAACAAACAGATAGTAATATAAACCATATTCCATTATATTCGGCTTGCGTTGAATTTATACACACCGCCACATTATTACACGATGATGTAGTAGATGAAAGCGATCTAAGACGCGGGAAAAAAACAGCTCATAATATTTGGGGAAATCAAGCCACTGTACTAGTAGGCGATTTTTTATTTTCACGAGCATTTCAATTAATGTCTAATGCCGATAACACAGAAGCTACAAAAATATTAGCAGATGCTTCAAGCAAACTAGCCGAAGGTGAAATGTTACAATTATTAACAACCAACAATTTGCGTACAACAAAAGATGAATATGTAAAAATGATTAGCTCAAAAACCGCAGTTTTATTTTCTGCAAGTTGTAAGGTTGGGGCTTTATTAGCAGGAGCAAGCGAACAAGATCGTCAAAAACTAAGTAACTTCGGTAAAAATTTAGGTATCGCATTTCAAATGATTGATGATGCACTAGATTACCTAGAAAACAACGATGAAATAGATAAAAATATCGGTGATGATTTTAAAGAGGGTAAAATTACAATGCCGTTATTAAAAGTCTTGCAAGATGGTAACGACGAGGAAAAGAAATTCTTGGTTCGTTGCATTGAAAATATGCAACAAGAAGAAAAAGATTTAAAAACTATGTTACAATATATAAACAAATATGATGCTATACAATATACATTAAACCAAGCATTGAAATACGCTGAACTTGCAAAACAATCTCTTACTGATTTTGAAAATAATGACTATAAAATTGCCTTAATAGATGCTGTTGATTACGCTGTAAAAAGAGCTAAGTAATCTTAGTTAATGAAAAACATAAAAATCAGTAATATTCTATGTCAACACTTGGGTTTTCTATTCTGCGATGTACCCACATATTTTGTATGAAACCGAATCCTACCATCGTAGTTATCATTACGGTTCCACCATATGAAATAAGGGGAAGTGGAACACCTACAACTGGGAATAATCCCATTACCATTCCTACATTAATTAATACATAAAGGAAGAAGGTAATTCCCATTCCCATAACTACTAATTTTGCAAAAGCTGAGTATACATTGTGTGATATTATTAATATTTTATACAAGATAAATAATATTAATAACAATACAGACATCGAGCCAATAAAGCCTAGCTCTTCCGCTATTACGGTAAATATAAAATCTGTGTGATTTTCGGGCAAGAAGCCAAGTTGGGTTTGTCGTCCTTGTACCAAGCCTTGCCCTGTCATACCACCTGAACCGATTGCTATTTTACTTTGTATAATATGGTAACCTTTGCCAAGGGGGTCACTTTCTGGATCAAGGAATGTAGTAATTCTTTTTTGTTGATATGGGCGTAATACTAATGACAAAACAGATGGTACTACGAGTGCAATCAGAGAAATTCCGGACAATATCCACTTCCAAGACAATCCAGCTAGAAATGCAACACTCAACCCTCCTAGTATTATCAATATCGCCGTTCCTAAATCAGGTTGACGATAAACTAAACCCGCAGGGATTAATAAAACTACTAACATAAAAAATACAGATTTAAACGAAGATATTTTATATTGTGAAATGCTAGTGTAATATTTAGCAAGTGCTAAAATTAAAAATATTTTCACTAATTCCGAGGGTTGTAATTTAAATATCTTTAAATCGATCCAT
>Ga0315322_10000125_pt1 | contig 49089 bp, 36 predicted proteins | sample M110021515metaG_FD_203461 | JGI IMG/M metagenome (GOLD analysis project Ga0315322, IMG submission 203461) | Ammonia-oxidizing marine archaeal communities from Monterey Bay, California, United States - M1 100m 21515 | ecosystem: Environmental > Aquatic > Marine > Intertidal zone | place: USA... | reverse complement strand
GTGGAATGCAGTACCCTTACCATCCCAATGCCCGTGGTTTTGATGACTATTACGGATTTTGCAGTGGGCATTGGGGTAACTATTTCTCACCGATGCTGGAACACAACGGTCGTCTTGTGAAAGGTGATGGTTTCATTGTTGATGATTTGACCAATCGCACGATCCAATTTATCGATTCGCATCGTGACCAACCCTTCTTTGTTTACCTCGCGCTGAATACGCCGCACTCACCCATGCAGGTGCCAGATCAGTATTGGCAAAAATTTGCCGACAAGGAAATTGTGCCGGATCCTGAAGCGGCGAATGCAAAGAAAGAGAATCTGGTGCATACACGCGCTGCCTTGGCGATGTGTGAAAATATCGATGCAAACGTGGGACGATTAATTGAGCATCTTGATACGATCGGAGTCGGTGAGGACACCATCGTGATTTACTTTTCGGACAATGGACCCAACGGTGCACGTTTCAACGCCGGAATGCGCGGGCGTAAAGGTTCGACCAACGAAGGTGGATTGCGATCGCCCTGCCTGGTTCGGTATCCACGTTGCATTGCCCCCGGGACCAAGGTCAATCGGATTGCAGGTGCGATCGATTTATTGCCAACACTCGCAGATTTTGCAGGAATTAAATTTGATGCCCCCAAGCCTCTTGATGGTAAATCCATCAAGCCGTTATTGACCGGCGACGCAGACGACTGGAAATCTCGTGTGATGTTCAGCACATGGAACAAAAAGGCAACTGTTCGTGACGACCGATATCGCCTGCAAATGAATGGGGGCCTCTATGACATCGTCAATGATCCCCGCGAGAAGAGCGATTTGGCGAAAAAAAAGCCACAGGTAGTGAAAAGACTCAAGAAACAGCTCGATAGCTGGCTGGCTGAAACCTCGCTGAAGTCCAGTCGGGATACAGAGACACGACCCATCACGTTGGCTCATCCGGACGCAGAATACACCCAATTGCCTTCCCGAGATGCTCACGGCCATGGTGGTGTTCGGCGTAGCAATCGTTTTCCAAACTGCACATTCATGACGAATTGGAAAACGTCAGAGGATTCGATTACCTGGGACGTTGAGGTTTTAGATAGTGGGAAGTACGAGGTTCAGATGTACTACGCCTGCAAGCAAGACGACGTCGGATCAAACATTGAGCTTTCAATTGGGGATCAAAAAATCGAAAAAACAATTGAAGTTGCGAATGAGGCTCCGTTGATAGGGGCCGCCGAGGATCGTTTTAAACGCGTCGAGGGTTATGTGCGTGATTGGCGGCCGATGACGCTTGGCGTCGTGCAACTTGAGCCGGGTAAAACAACGCTGACGTTGCGGGCTCAGGAGGTCGCAGGCGCAGAGGTCGCTGACATGCGACTGCTGCTGTTTCGACGTCTTGGTGCGTCTGAAAAACTTGGTGTGCTCCGAAAATAGGAACATCGCTGCGCAACCAGCGTCCAAAGCTCGTTTGTAGGAAGTCCTTGGGCGTTAAACTGTGACGACTTTGCCGTTTGGCGAAGTGCGTTTGCGGATAGGAGTTCTGTGTACGGTTGGAAAAACTGTGCTGACCGGTACGAGTGTGACGATCTAACCCAACTGTCAACGTGAAGAATATTGCTCAGAAAGGACTGTTTCTTTTCTCAGCGCAAAGTGATGTCCTTGATTTGGATGTTTCTCTCAAGTTGATGGTTTGATTCGTTACGCGACCGATGAGATGCTTGTGGCCCCCTCCCTGAAGATTTTCTGTGCCGAAGGTGAAGAAACAGCTGCCCTTCGTGTTGGCCGGCGGCTGGATAAGTACAGGCTGTTGCGACGCTTAGGAGAAGGTGGCTTTGCGACGGTTTTTGCCGCGCACGATCTGATTGAGGATCGTAAGGTGGCATTGAAAATACCGGATGAGCGGTATATCAGTAATTCGCAATCGCTGGAAGATATGCAGCGTGAAGTCCGGATCATGGCGAAGTTGGATCATCCCTGCGTGCTGCCGCTGAAAGATGCCCGCTTCATCGATGGTCACTTTGTCATCGTTTTTCCGTTAGGTGAAGAAACTTTGGCCGATCGATTGAGTCGGCGTATTTCTCGGGCTGCCGCCATCGATTATGTCGTGCAAATGACCAGTGCTGTGGCATACGCTCATGAGAACAGAGTCCTGCATCGCGACATCAAGCCTGAGAATTTTATTCTGTTTCCTGAGCAATCGATTCAGTTGACTGATTTCGGTTTAGCAAGAATCGAGCGGGGGGCTCACGATGTGTCAGCCTCGGGGACACTGGGTTACATGGCTCCTGAACAGGCTATGGGGCACCCTTCCTACCGCAGTGATGTGTTTTCGCTAGGGCTAGTGATTTACCGTGCTTTGGCTGGAGAGGTTCCCGAGTACCCGTTCGAGTCCCTTCCCGCTTTTAATAAGCTTCGGCGTGGGTTGTCCAGTGATCTGGTTGCATTGATTCGTAAGGCGATTGATCCGAGTCCAAAAAAACGTTTTCGTGATGCTGTCGCAATGCGAAATGCGATGGAGAAAATACGGTTCCCGCTGAGCGATCGATCGCTCAGCCTCAAATCCGAGCCGGCCCCCAACACGCTAGCCGTCCGACGTGTTGCCTGATTCTTTCCATGACGAGACGACCTTACGGGCAACTTGATCAGCCTGCTTGATTACTGGGGCGATCCCGACGCCGTGTAAGGCGTTGCTGGTGAACGAGAGGCCAGGAATCCTGTCAATCTCTTCGTCGATGATGCGAACGCGTTCACCGTGCCCTACATGGTATTGGGGCATCGCATCATTCCATCGGACGACGCGGGTTAGTACTGGATCGCCTGTCAGTCCAATGAGCTCACTCAGCTCTTCCTGAACAATCTTCGCAAGTTCTGCATCCGATTTCTCCAGCAGCTCGGGTTGCATCGCTCCCCCCATGAAAACGCGGATCAAAACGTGATCTTCAGGCGATCGACCGCTGAATTTATGGCTCGCAAAACTTCCTGCGAGAATCCTGCGTTTTTCAGAAAGAGGAACAACAAAACCAAAGGTGTTGACGGGACGTTGAATGTCTTTGGCTGATACGGCTAACACCACGATCGCTGCCGAGGCGGATTCGATCTGAGCCAACTCGGCAGATGCCAGCGGCACCGTCGGTTCCAACAGATTGATTGCCGCCTTGGGCGGTACAGCGACCACCACATGGTCAAACTCGTGGTCTGTCCCTGACTCAGTCACGATCCATTGATCGCCATCTGGACGAATGGACTCCACGAAGCAATTCAGTTTGATCGAATCGTCAGGTAATGATTGTGCGATCCCGTTGATGAGTTCGATCATCCCGCCCCGAAATGCTCGGAATTGGCCATATCGGGCACCCGTGCTGCCGCGCTCGACTGAATCTTCGCCTTTGCGGCGTCGAACCGCCGTTGCTCGGGCAAGCGATCCATATTGTTTTTCCATTTTGGCGATGGCTTGCATGGTGGTTTGCATGCTCAACTGGGTGACATCTGCCGTGTAGATACCAGCTGACAGGGGGGCAACGATTCGGTCGAGAACCTGTTGCCCCATTCTTCGTTGCACGAATGAGGATATAGATTCGTCTGCATCGCCCTTGGCGGGTGCAATCCAGCGTTCCAGCAAGAACCGCAGCTTGCCTTGCAGACTCAGCAACGGCGTGCATAGCATGGGCCACAGTTGTGTTGCCCGCATCAGAACAAAGCCTTCGGGTATGGGCACGAGCTGACCATTTCGAACGATGCGAGCCCCGCGACCCGAGGGTTTGGGTTCGATCAGCTGATCTTCCAGTCCCAGTTCACAGCAAAAATCAATTGCCGCCGACGGTTTTTTAGAAAACATATCAGCACCGTGGTCAATCAGAAATTCACCGACCTGCTCAGTATGGATGACCCCACCCACACGAGGTCCACTCTCAAAAAGGACCAACTGAATTGACTGATCAAGACGATGCAGCTTAGCAGCGGTTGAAAGGCCAGAGAGGCCTCCGCCAATGATTGCCACGCGACGGCGCGTTGTATCGTTCAAACGATTAGAATTCCGTGTTTATTGAAAGAGCCGTTTCAGAATTCGGAAGCCTGTTGCTTCTCGCTGTCACTTCAGTAGCGGACACGATGGTGGTGCCCGCCTGGCGGAGACGTCTTGCGGCGGGAGATTCAGTTGGAACCTTGGCTTGGCTGGAATAGCTCATGGCAACGACTAAAAATTGCTTGCCCCCAATCGTTTTTCTGTTGCATCTGTTCAGCTAGCACCGGGTCCACCTGGAGCTCCAGGTGAAGGAGGTCGTCCGTTGCTGCCACCGGGTCCACCTGGTGCTCCCGGAGAGGGAGGTCGTCCGTTGCTGCTACCGGGTCCACCTGGTGCTCCTGGAGAGGGAGGTCGTCCGTTGCTACCGCCAGCTCCGGGCCCACCCGGTGCTCCGGGTGAAGGGGGGCGTCCATTGCTACCACCATATCCGCCGCCAGGTGCTCCCGGAAATGCGGCAGGGCCGCTGCCACCATAGCCACCCGACATGTCATCGCCCATGTCGTCGCCCATGTCGTCGCCCATGTCGTCTTCGTACCCTTCGTTATATCCACCGAAGCCACCATTTCCACGTCCGTTGCCTTGGTTCGACGCGACGACTGGAGTTTTGCCAAGAGCGGTGGCGAGAGTGATCAGGGCCGTTTGAATGGTCGGGGAAAACAAACCATCCATTGCTACATGGAATTGATCAGATGATTGTGAATTTGCCAGCGGGTTGAGTGCTGGGTTGAAGGCTCCCACCACGGCACCCAGTGAATCAATCATTCCGGTGGTGCCAGTGATATCGCCTTTGAGTGAATCAATATTTGCCGCCCATTCGTCAGCAATGGTTTTTGGAACCCAATAACCATCAATGGAAATGAGTTGGATATCCCGCGCAGCGCCATCTTGTTCCACACTGATGACCGCGACTCCGTCTTTTTCTGACTTGACGGTGACTTGTCGACCGATGCTCAAACCGATTCGGTCAACCAGTTGAGCCAAGTAGGGAGCAATCACTTTGTCCCGGTCGGTTAACCACTGGCCGAAACTGACTGTTTGCAGCTGATTCAAATTTGTAGCTTCTGGTGACAATCCGACTCGCATCAGATCAGCGAGTGGCAGAATCTGTTCCTCTACTGCATCGAAATCTTTCGCTGGCAAAGATTGAATGCGAGGGCTTGAGAGGAACCACGTTTGGTGATTGACGATGACGTCACCCAGTCTCTGGGTAGTACCCACCAACCCCTGCCATGAAGTTTGGTTCAGTTGAGATGCAGTCAGCTTTACCACATCGTCAACATCTTTCCGGTAGCTAGGGGGCAATGCATCGTAAACGGCTATCAGATGGCCATCGGTGATTGCATCGTCGATTTGGTTAATGAAGTCGGAGACACTGGCATTGGCTTGAGGAGGTTGGTACGCAGGCGCTGGTGAGGGAGTGGGAAGTGGTTGGGGGGCTGCCGCGGAAGCTGCCGATGCGTTTCCCTGTAATTCGGAGACGCGATCTGCTCGGGAAACCTCAAGTTGACGTGCAAGCTTTTGTGCTTGAATACGGCTTTCGCTGCGCAGGTTCTCCATTTTGACAGCGACGCGTTTGCCGCCTGCCAGCTCAAGGATCACCGAGTCACCCCACAATCCAACCATGCGAGCTTCTACCGTTCGAGTGCCCTCCAGGTCGGTCCAGAGTTCCGCTTGTGCGGCGAATATCCCGACCATGGAAAGAGCAACGACGATTGCGAGCCGCGATGCAGTTGCGACGCATCGACGCCATGGGTGTTGAAAGAAGGAGGTGCGGCTGCAGCCTTTCGATGTATCCATCGCTATTTGTGCCTTAAAATCGTCGAGAATGCCCATTTCGGCAGTGGGGCGGAGCTGATTGCGGTTCATCCGCATGAGGACTTCCGAATCCATTATATTGAGATTGCGTTCCAAATGCGGCGCCGAAAACCGAGCTTATTTTGCGGAGTTTTGAGGTTTTGAGTCGTTTGTTACGCTTGGAAGGAAATGGATTCAGCGATCAATCCTGCGGAGAGCCACATTGAGTGACATGATCGGTTCGGCACCCTTGGAAGCCGCCGAGGCAACTCAGCTTCGAGAAAAATTTTATAATGCAACGATCATTGAGCGGATCGATGCCAATGATGAATTGGCTCGTTTCAGGATTCGTCCGGATAACCCTATCCCGGAATTTGAGCCCGGGCAGTACGTTGCACTCGGAATCGGCAATTGGGAGCGGAGGTTGCCTGGTACCCAGCTTGAGGAGGTTCCGGAGAAGAAGCTCCGTAAATTAACGCGGCGGGCCTATTCGATTTCCTGCCCCATGCTGGATGCTGAAGGCCAGATCGCTCCGGTCGCCTCTTTGGACCATTTTGAGTTCTATATCACGCTGGTGCGTCAAGCGAGTTCACCTGACAACAAGCCGCCTGTGTTGACCCCGAGGCTGTTCGATTTTGCTGTTGGCGACCGGCTGGAAGTTCAGAAGAAAATCACCGGGCACTACACTCTCCGTGAGGTGGGAGTCAACGATACAGTGTTGATGCTTGGAACAGGAACCGGTGAAGCTCCTCATAATGCAATGACCGCCAAACTGCTTGCTGACGGACATCTGGGAAAAATTGTCAATGTCACCAGTGTCCGGCGCCGTGTGGATCTCGCGTATGCCGTGGAGCATGCAGAGCTGATGCGCCAGTATTCGCAGTACCGGTATTTGCCATTCACGACCAGGGATCCGGAAAACCTTGATGAGTCTCATCCTAACTTTGTGGGCAAGCAGTACCTGCAACAACTTTTTACATCAGGGCAGCTCGCGGAAGCTGCCGGTGATCCGCTTTCTGCCGAGAATACGCATGTCTTCTTGTGCGGAAATCCAGCCATGATTGGCTACGTGCCGCCTGGTGCGGATCCACCTTCCACCCCCGGAATGTTACCTCTGCTGAGGGCTGCTGGGTTTAGCGATGAGGGTGACTCGCAAGGGCCGGGTACCATTCGTTTTGAGAAGTACTGGTGAAGATTGAAAACGGAGCCTATCGGACTTTTGGATTGCCGGTTAAAAAATGCGGGTAAGACACTATTCAAAGTATTACCAGCAGAGTCTCTCTCATGGATCTCTCCAAAACCATCGCTCTGATCCTCGGTGGTGGCCGCGGCACTCGTCTCTTTCCGCTGACGAAAATCCGGGCCAAGCCAGCTGTTCCATTAGCTGCGAAATACAGACTGATCGATATTCCGATCAGCAATTGCATCAATAGTGGATTGAATCGGGCATACGTTCTCACGCAGTTCCTGTCAGAAAGCCTGCATCGACATCTACGACAAACTTACACGTTTGATCATTTCAATGGTGGTTTTGTTGAGTTGCTCGCTGCTCAACAAACCGTCAATCAGGGAACTGACTGGTATCAGGGTACTGCTGATGCTGTGCGAAAAAATCTGGTGCACTTGGAAGAAGACTGGATCGAGCATGTGCTGATTCTTTCGGGTGACCAACTGTATCGCATGGATTTTCGAGAGATGATGCGGACGCATATCGAATCCGGGGCTGATGCCACCATTGCAGGAATTCCTGTTTCTCGGAAAGACGCGTCGGCACTTGGCATCATGCAAGTTGACGATAGTGGGCAGGTTCGTGGCTTTGTCGAAAAGCCGCAGACCGACCAGGAAATCGAGAGCGTGCGAATGGAGCCCAGTTGGATCGACGCGCACGGCATTCCCAGTCGGGGTCGTGATTGTCTGGCAAGCATGGGGCTGTATATCTTCAACAAAGAAACCATGGTTGATCTGCTCAATAGCAATGATCATCAAGACTTCGGCAAAGAAGTATTTCCAGAGGCGATCAATTCCCACAAGGTCCAGGTCCACCTCTTTGATGGGTACTGGGAGGACATTGGAACGATTCGTGCCTTCTATGAGGCAAATCTGAACTTGGCGGGCAACGCGCCACCATTCGATATTCGTAACGCTGATGCGCCGATCTACAGTCGTCCCAGGTTCTTACCGCCAACCATCATGGGCGATGCCAAAATTACCGGCAGCTTGATCGCTGATGGTTGCCGTATCGGTCAAAACGTCACCATTTCAAATAGCGTGATTGGATTGCGAACGGTGGTTGGTGATAACGTTGTTATTAAAGACAGCGTTGTGATGGGTGCCGACTTTATTGACGATCCTGCGAAATTGGCCGACGACGTGCTGCCCGTCGGAATAGGTTCGGGAACCACGATTGCAGGAACGATTCTCGATAAAAATTGCAGGATTGGTTCGAACGTGCAGATCGTCAACGAGGCAGGCATTGATAACCAAGGTGAAGACGATGTGCTGCAGGTTCGTGAGGGAATCCCCATCGTCATCAAAAACGGCCAAATCGAAGACGGATTCCGGTTTTGATATTGGCTCTGCGAATATGGCAGGCAAGAGTCTACGACGCTTTCGAACTGAGCGCCATGAGACTCGTTAACCTCAAACATGATGTGGATACCATCATTGAGCGTTGTGCCAGTCGTCCTGGTCGCAGCTTGACGGTCTGAGCTGTTGATTCTGTGAAATCGAGTTCACGGTAACGCTAACAACCGTTTAGACTCTTCCAGTAGAAATTCTGCATCACTGAAAGGTTCGTAGCTGATGTCTTGCCAAAGCACTTTGCCACGATGGTCAATCAGAAAAGTGCCGTGAAGAGGCTGGTCTTCAAAGTCGTCCCAGCAGCGGAATTGCTTGAAGATGTGCTTGTCGCCATTACTCAGCAACGGAATGTTGATCTCTTCACCAAAGTTTTCCAGGCCTTCCTTGAGTTCTTTGACTGTTTCAGTACTGATCGCAACCACATCGATCCCTGCCTTTTGATATTCATCATAAAGTGGTGAAAATTCGTGGATCTGTTCGATGCAGTGCAAACAACCAAAGCCGAGATAGAAAATGATGATGCGTGGCTTGCCATCGAATTCTTCACCAGCGACCAGTTTTCCATCAGGCGCTTTCGCGCCCCATGTGGGTGCCTGATACGGTTGCCAGCGAAACGGTCCAAGTTCGTTCAATGGCGGACGATCCCCCAGGTCATCTTTTGGTGGATCTGGTAATCGCCAGTCGGTTTTTGCTCCAGCAGCTTTCGCAATGGGCGCAAGTTTGGCCAGCATGGGAGTGTTCAGGTCAGCGGCGCTTGCCGTTTTCTGCAGGGTGGAAAAGTGCTTTTTTGCCTCGTCCTTTTTTCCTTTTTTCCATAGCAGATCGATCAGCACCGCGAGCGGTCGAACTTGATTGGGGCCATCTTTGACAGCTCTTTCAGCCAGCTTGATCCCTTCATCGAGTTGCCCAATTTCTGCTTGCCATTGTGCCTGAATCAATGATGTTAAGCGTCCTTTCGGGAGTTGTTCCTTGAAAACCTTCAGGTCCTTCTTTTTGACTGCTTCTGCGGCCCGGACGCGGGCGAGGATTTGGTCAAGTTGTGTGATGTGCCGTTTTACTTCATCAAGCGTTGGGGCAGGCTTGTCTGTTTCCTCCGATTTTTCCGCGTTCTTCGGTGTTTCAGCATCCTTGGGTTGCTCTTCTGATTTGTCTTTTTCCTCTGGTTTTTTTTCTGACTCGTCTGCCTGCTTGTCCTCGAGATCCAGAACCGTTGTTTGTAAAACCAAGCTACGGCGTTGCAGTGATCGCAGGGTGCGTGAAGCTTGTTTTGCATCACCTGTCATGAATTGTGCGACTGCCAGCCAGCCAAGCCATTCTTCCTGCTGCTTGTCGTCCTTCGTGGGTGGAAGGTAATTGCCACCGGCTTCTTTAATCAATTCGTCCCAAAGTGCATACTCGGTCAATGTCTGGATCAATCGTTGGCGACCATATTTGTAGCTGCCGCGTTTGTTCCATGTGTTGTAGCGAGGGTGCTGGGGCAGCGATACCAAATTGCGGGACAGATCCAAGGCGTCCTGTACACGGCCAACATAAATCAAGTTGCGAACCAACCATTCGTTGTTATGAGCAAAGTTGTGAATCTGGTCTGGCATCAACCTTGTTCGAATCATGTGAGCATGATCGACTCTTGCCGATGCTTCTTGTTGCCACGCAGCATCGTTGTATCGTTTCAGTTTGGAATAGATGTGTCCGGGCATGTGCCACATGTGGGCAATTCCAGGGCTAGCAGGTCCGCACATTGCTGCTGATTGAACAGCATTGTCCGGGCGTGCCGAGTCCCATAAATGAATACGGTAATGATGGGCGGGGTGCATCGGATTTGCCGTGAATACTTCGCCTAGCAAAGCATTGACAGCGTAGCGGCTGGTAATCTTCACGCCGCTGCGTTCGGCCAGCCAAAGTTGAAGGGCGAGTAAGGCACGAGCTTCAATATCATCAGGGAAATCATGTAACAGTCGTTCCATGTCACTGAGGTAGCGTTCCGTCCGTTTCTTTTTTTCTTCACGTTCAGCTTCGCGATCGGGTTTTTTGTCATCTTTTTTGGGCTTGGGAATTAAACGATCCAGTGCTTCGATGTAGAGCGTTTCGCGCCGGCTTGTATTCGTTTTGCGCAACTCCATTGCTTTCTCAATGAAGCCTCGGGCACGACTGGTATTGTTGGCATTTGCCATGGTCATGCCCCAATAGGCAATGGCGAGTTCAGGGTCTTCCTTGGCTGCTTGTCGAAACGATCGTTCCGCTTCCAAATACCAAAATCCATGCAGTTGCGAGATTCCCTGCTCAATGAACTTCTGAGCAGCGGGTGTTTTTGCTGAGGTCTCAAATTTGATGGGTGACATCCCTTCAATCAGGACAGCAGCTTGGCGAGGTCCTTCATTGAAGGCCTCGCCGTGATAACTGTGGCCTGCTGCAGGGCCATCATTGCTGGACGCCGTTTCGGCTTTGGCGGGTTCAGCGGCAAAGAGCACTGGGTTTGGGGCGAAGAAAACAACCAACAGCAGAACGTTTCTTACAGACATGAGCAGAGAAGCTTCAGGTGGGAATGGAGAGGCCTATGACCCCCTCATTGTAACTTGCTTGAGAATTCTCGCTTGGTTCCCCCGCCTGTTCGGAGTGTAACAGCGCATTTGTACCGGAGAATTACTTGGAAATTCGCTGGATTGGCGTCCTTCGTGCTCAGAAGAGGCAGGCGAGTACTCCTTTACTCCCCTGCCTGTTTAACATTTGTGACGTTCTTGCCAATGATTTGCGTCAGTTCGCTTCGGTTCAGAAGCGATGCTGCACAATCCTGACTGCCCCCGTGAGCGGAATCCCAAACTCGCCTGCATAGGCCTCGGCGGTCGCTCTTTCAGGAAAAAGGGTCGCGTACTCCGCCGCGCACCACTGACCAGTACCGATTTGCAGGAATCTCGGGATCAGGGTGAAACGTTGCTCGGTTGCTGGCAGTTTCCATTCAATCAGCCATCCTGCAATTGGGCGGCCAAGATGACCAGTTTCAGCCTGCTGTTCATCCCACCTCTCTTCGTCGAACTCGTACATCGTGTACCTCACTCTGTAATCACTTGGAAATTTGATGACATTTCAAGGATGACACGATGTTGTGACACGTTTGGTCACGGATTCAATTTTTGGTAGCCGAAGCACGATTTGTTACAATTCGGGTTCTCCGCCTGTATTCCTACCCGCAACATTCACTTTTCTCCCCCTTCCATTGAAAGACTTGTTTTCTCAATGGATCATTCTGAGGGTGGCTGATGTATCCCAACTCTCCACGCTGCCAAGTGGTACCGCTACCACAAAAACAGGTTGCATTTGTCGTTGATGGTCAAGAGAGATTGCGATGGCACGCCGCGGATGATGCTCCCAGACCATTCTTCTTTCCGCTGACCGGACCCTCGGGCTTGCCATTGACACGGATGGGGCATCCTGGTGCGCCCAATCATGATCATCACCGATCGATCTGGTTCGCTCATCACAAAGTTCTTGGGATCGATTTTTGGTCTGACACCACTGATGCGGTCATTCGACAGGAACAATGGCTCGCGTATCAGAATGGCCCAGAAGAGGCGAGTATGGCAGTGGAACTCGGCTGGTATGATGGGCATGATCCCGCCCCATTGCTGAAGCAAAAATTAGTGACAGCCATAGCGCCTGCGGATGACAATGGTGTTGTGATCGAAATCCAGACTACATTGAATTCCATGGCGGAATCCCTTGAATTGGAAAAGACCAATTTTGGTTTGCTGGCCGTCCGCGTGGCTGGATCGATTTCGGCCGTTTTCGGTGACGGTGTTTTGACTGGAAGCAATGGCTTGCGAACAGAAAAAAACCTGTTCGAAAAAGCTTCGGCTTGGATGGATTACAGTGGGTCAGTTGATACAGGAATCAATGAAGGGCTAACGTACTTTGATCACCCAGGAAATGCGACCTATCCCAGCAAATGGCATGTGCGAGATGATGGCTGGATGGGAGCATCCGTTTGCGGCGATGCCCCGGTCATGTTGTACCGAGACAGACCGACAACATGGCGTTATATGATTCACGCTCACGCTGGGCCTGCAAATATCGAACTCGCCAATCGACTTGCAGAGGACTTTGGACGTCGGCCACCCTTCATGATTCAACCCGCCAAGAAATCCCATCATAAATATCAGATAGAGAGAGCATCCAATGAGTGATTTTATCCGAAAGCAAGTATCAACAGTGGGTTCGGCCGCTGCGATCCGTAGCAATCAGCATGAGAGAGATCGCCGCTTGTTTTTGAAGTCAGGTGTGGCGTTGGCTGCTGCGGGAGCAATGACATCATCGGCTCATGCAGATGATTCCGAGAATCAAACGCAAGATTCGCCTGGTGATCGTGTTGTCATGGGCATCATGGGAGTCAATGGACGTGGCAGTGCGATCGCAAGGGGAATGATGGCAGCGGGCAATACCGAGGTTGCCTATGTCTGTGATGTTGATACACGGGCTGCTGGTCGAGTTAGTGAATTGGTAGGCGAAGTTCAAAAGAAAGAGCCTAAGGTCGTTGGTGATTTTCGCCGTATTCTTGATGACACTGGTGTCGATGTGCTCGTGGTGGCAGCGCCAAATCATTGGCACGCGCCGGCTACCATTCTGGGTTGTTCTGCTGGTAAGCATGTTTACGTTGAAAAGCCTTGCAGCCACACCCCCGAGGAAGGCGAGATGGCTGTCGCTGCAGCTCGGAAAAATAAACGTATCGTACAAATGGGAACGCAGCGCCGTTCATGGCCCGGTATCGTTGAAGCCATTCAGCGCATCCATGAGGGCGCGATCGGTAAGGTGCTTTATTCACGTACTTGGTACAACAATCGTCGGCCCTCCATTGGGGTAGGCAAACCCGTGGATATTCCGGATTGGCTGGATTGGCGTTTGTGGCAGGGACCAGCGCCTGACCGACCCTATAAAGACAACGTTGTGCACTACAACTGGCATTGGCACTGGGATTGGGGTAACGGTGAACTGGGAAACAATGGGGTGCATGGGATCGATGTGGCACGTTGGGGCTTGGAAGTCGACTACCCCAGTCGTGTTACCGCTGGTGGAGGTAAGTATCGTCATGACGATGATCAGGAAACGCCCGATACCTTGATGGTCACGATGGATTTTCCAGAAGGAAAATCCATCACATGGGAAGGCCTGAGCTGGTCACCTTTGGGAGCACACGACTCAGGGTTTGGTATCAGCTTTCATGGCTCCGAAGGTTCACTGGTGCAACAGGGAACAGGTTATGTCATGTACGACATGAAGGGAAAAGAAATAGCAACCGGGAACGGGGCCGGTGGCGATAAAGACCACTTTGCTGATTTTCTCAACGGTGTACGTACCGGGCAATTAACCAATGCTGATATCGAGATCGCTCATAAGAGTACCTTGTTGTGTCATCTTGGAAATATCGCGTATCGGACAGGGCGTGTTGTCAACACAGATCCGGCGAATGGCCATATCAAGGATAATCCCGCAGCTCAGGCGTTATGGGGACGAGAGTATGCCCCCGGATGGCAACCTACTATTTGAGCCAGTAGCCAAGACTGAGTTCATTATTCATTTTCAAGATGAGACGCATGGCTGGAGGTATCATTCCGGTTCTGCGTCACACCACTACGAACGTGATCTTGCTGAATACACGTCTGTTCCGCGTCTGATGTTTCCGACTGTGTTTGTTGCGCGACGCATTGACGTTGTCGGATTAAGTGACAGAATGCCGGGACAACACGCCACAATTCAGCGAGTATGCGGTGGTTCCAGATAACGAACGACATATCGGACTTGGATCGGCAACGGGCATTGGTGTCGGTGCGATCGTGGGTGGCGGGATCTTGGCTCTCGCTGGTGTTGCTTTTGCCACGACTGGACCAGCTGCCCTGTTGGCATTTGCTTTGAATGGACTCATTGCTTTGTTAACGGCATTGAGCCTCGGGGAGATGGCTTCGAAGTTTCCTGAATCCGGTGGCACTTACGCATTCAGTCGTAAGGTCTTATCGATCGAGGCTGCTTTTGCGGTTGGCTGGATTGTTTGGTTTGCATCGATCGTTGCTGCGATGCTATACGCGGTTGGCTTTGGATACTTTTCGGTATTACTGCTACGTGAGTGTATCGACGCGCTGGGGTATGCCGTGCCTGGGTGGGTAATCGACCAGCGGTTGGTTCCATGGATTGCAATTTTGGCTGTACTGACACTGGCACTTGGGCTGGTGTTGAAGTCTGGGGGAGGCGGCAGTTGGGCAAACGCGGGTAAGGTTCTTGTTTTCGGTATTCTGATTCTGGGTGGTTTGTGGTCGGTTGCTTGGCAACCACTATCGCAAACGCAGGCTTCACTTCAGCCATTCTTTTCGTCGGGCGCGGTGGGGTTGTTTGAAGCGATGGGATTCAGTTTCATTGCTTTGCAGGGTTTTGATTTGATTGCAGCCGTAGGCGGAGAAATCCGGAATCCTACTCGTAATATTCCCAAGGCGATGGTGTTTTCGCTCATCATTGCGCTGCTGATTTATCTGCCGTTGTTGTTTGTGATTACAACGGTTGGTGTTTCTGCCGGACAAGGTATTGCGGATGCTGCGGCTGAGAATCCAGAGGGTATCGTCGCGATTGCTGCCAGAAACTATCTCGGGCCGGTTGGATATGGATTCGTGCTCGTAGCTGCTGTGCTATCGATGTTTACGGCGCTGCAGGCGAATCTTTTTGCGGCATCGCGGATAGCGTTGGCGATGTCACGTGATCATACGTTGCCATCGGTGATGAGCCGTTTGTCACCTCGCCGGCATACCCCTGTTCATGCAATTGCGGTGACAACTGGTCTGATTTCAATTCTTGTGATTGCGTTGCCCGATGTCGCGGCGGCGGGGGCTGCCGCCAGCTTGATTTTCTTGATTACTTTTGCCATGGCTCATTGGCTGGCTGTATTGGTGAGGCGTCGCAGCGTTATTCGGCCACCTTTTCAAACCCCTTGGTACCCCGCTGTGCCCGTGATCGGGGGCTCAGCCTGCGTCGCCCTCGCTGTATTTCAGGGATTGGTAGTGCCTTCCGCTGGAACGATTGCGCTGGTTTGGCTCAGTGTTGGTGGCATCCTTTTCTTGACGCTCTTTGCTCGGCAGGCACGCTTGAAAGATGTTTCCAGTATGGCTGCCAACCCAGAGCTGCTCAGATTGCGGGGCAATTCACCCTTGGTGTTGGTGCCGATCGCCAATCCTCGCAATGCCGAAGCAATGATTTCACTCGCCAACACATTGGTGCCCGCTGCGGCCGGACGCGTATTATTGCAGACGGTTGTTGTCGCCCCCAGTTCGTGGGATCCCGACGCAGATCCCGCGCCAGCTGATCAGTCGCAGACGATGTTGAGAGAATTGCTTCGAGCGTCGTCTAAGCTCAAGGTCCCAGTGGAGACCCTCACGACCGTGTCCCCAGACCCGATGCCCGAGATTGCTCGGGTTGCCAAGCTGCACCGCTGTGAGTCGGTGCTATTGGGGCTCAGTAAAATCAATAGCGATGAGACCGATTCACCGCTGGAGACATTGTTGGGGCAACTTGAGAGTGACGTCGTTGTTCTCAGGGCTTCCGGATCATGGAGTTTGTCAGAGAATCAAAGAATTCTTGTACCGGTCGCAGGACGTGGTGGTCACGATCATCTACTCGCACGACTCTTGGCAAGTTTTTCTCGGCAACAAAAGTGCTTGGTGACTTTCATGAGAGTTCTTCCCACTCGTGTGGATGCGACTGAGTTGAGGCGTGCGAAGCGTGATCTGGACCGAATGGCTCATGACAATGTTTTTGGCAATTCTGAGCAGCTCGTTATCAAGAGTGATGATCCTGTTGCTGTGATTTCTGCCGCTGCCGAAGGGCAACTTGTCATATTGGGCGTACAACGTATCGGCCCTCGCCGTAAGCTGTTCGGTCAGTTCACTCGAAAGATCGCCAACCAAACCGATAGTCCGCTGATTGTGATCAGTCGTCGGGGTTAAACAAACCATTCTTCGTTGTTGTGCAAGGCGTGCCGCTGATTCTCATTTGGGATGTGAATCTGAAGAGGTTTTCCGATCCTGGTCGAATCCGACGACGCCTCAGCTTGGATCAGCTGTCGCATTCACATCGGTGGACAGTTGCTTAAGCTTTGGACGTCGTTTTCGGCGAGTTTTTTCAGGAACCATTCCACGCATGGCTTCTAATTTTCCAAAGCAGAGTAGGCGATCGTTTGGTTCCAGTGTTCGTTTAAGACGAGGATTGGGAATGACCGTTTGTCCTCGATTAAGGGTCAACACATTGATGTCCTGTTCGGGGAGGCCAGACTCATCGATTGACTTTCCGATGAATTCGGAACCTTCTGGAATATGGATCTCGGTGACGCCGTACCCTCGGCTGACGGATAGTCGTTGTCGAACATCCACTTCTGGAAAGTCGATTTGGGCGGCGATGTAATCAACAATTGCACCCGCGATGTCCAGTTGAGTGCAGGTCTCGATCCCCTCAAGCCCAGGCGATGAATTGACTTCCATGACTTGTGGGCCTTCGTCACTTTCAAGCATGTCAACGCCAGCAACCCGTAGCCCCATGATTTGTGTGCATCGCACGGCTGTTTGGCAGTAAGTTTCGTCCAGAATGACTCGTTCAGTTCTGCCGCCACGGTGAACATTACTGCGAAACTCATGTCCCTGAGCAACCCGCCTGATTGCAGCAACGACTCGATCACCCACGACAAAGGCACGAATATCTTTGCCTTTACTTTCGGATACAAACTTTTGAATCAAGACATTTTGTCGAGTGCTTTGAAGTGTTTCAATGATCGCCTCGGCAATCTTGACACTTTCAGCAAGGATCACACCAACACCCTGCGTTCCCTCAAGTAATTTGATGATGATGGGGACTCCGCCTACCCTTTCGATCGCTGGCAGAACATCCCGTTTCTCTCGGACAAATGTGGTTTCAGGAATACCGATTGCATGTCGGCTAAGAATTTGCAGACAGCGTAGCTTGTCACGGGAGTTGGCAATGCCAGCCGAGGATGCAGCTGAGAAGACATCCATTTGTTCAAACTGGCGAACAACGGCAGTGCCGAAGTAGGTGATCGAGGCACCAATACGGGGCACAATGGCGTCGTAGTCACTCAGCGGCTTTGAGCGATAGTACAGGTCAGGTTCGCCTTTCTCCAAGTCGATGGAGAATCGTAAGGTATCAAGTACTTTTACCTTATGACCACGTTGGCTGGCTGCTTCCTTCAGACGACGCGTGCTATAGCAGTTGGAGGCGCGCGAAAGAATGGCAAGCTTCATCTCAAAATCTCGGTAGTGTGACTGTTTACTGCTTCAGGAGTTGTTGGGTTTCTTTCTTCGCTTGGGTCGACCCCCGAAATACGATCTTCCCGGATCGACCAGCATGCGTTCACGCATGGCCTCACGTCCGACCAGCATGCGAAATCCCATTTGTGATCGATCTGCCAGCGTCAAGTCAATCGTCCACTCTTGGTCCAACCATGAGGCTGTTGTCTGAATCACGATCCGGTCAGTCGCTTCGCCACTTGAACTTCGAACGCTACGGATATCATGCACCTCAGCAACGCAGCTGACTTCCATTTGTTCTTGGCGCTGGATTGGGTGTACTTTGAATCGAACCAACGAACAACCTTCCCGCTGGAACTGTTCGATGTCATACGCATGCAGGCTTGAGGAGCGGGCACCCGTATCAATTTTTGCCTTGATGCGTGGTACGCCGAGGTCGGGAAGTGACAACCATTCCCGCCATCCGATGATCAACAAGGGCGAATCGGTATTCGAATTTTGCTCGGGTTTGGACAAGAGTTTGCTCTTACGATGCTGAATTGCAGAGAATCTCACCACGTTACCCTCAGTTGAACCCTCACATCGCGGATTGTCCAGATGGGAATTTGACGTGGTAAATGATCCTCATAACCCCAATGGGATTGGTGCACACTCGTTGTGTGGTTTAGAATCCGAGACCCAGATACCGGAGATATGGTGGTGAAACGTCAACAGTCCCAACCGACGCAAGGAAATGATGCTGAAAAACCGCGGGTGCGCCGCATTGGGTCGATTGTGGGCCAGCTGATTTCGCGACGTGGGTATGCACAGGTGTCAGCCAATGAGGCGATTCACCAATTGATCGTCATGGAAGTCGGAACCGAACTCGGTGGAGGCCTGCAGGTAGGTAACCTGAGGCAGGGTGTGCTTCATATTTATGCCTCGGATTCAGTCACTCTTCAGGAATTGAACTTCAGAAAACGTGGCATTCTGAAAAGGATTCAGCGGGAACTTCCCGAGAGCAAAATCAAGGACTTAAGGTTTCGCATCCAGACATGAGTCCAAAAAAAGATTTGCCAGACTACACCGCTGGGTCTGATGGTCGGCAACGCTGTTGGTGGTGTGGAGATGATGAACAATACATCGAGTACCATGACCGCGAATGGGGTAAGCCTGTTGCAGATGACCAGCAGTTGTATGAAAAGATGTGTCTGGAGGGTTTTCAGGCAGGTCTGAGTTGGATCACAATTCTGCGAAAACGTGCTGCTTTTCGATCAGCGTTTGGCAGTTTTAAGATTGAAAGCGTCGCTAAATTCTCATCGACGAGAGTCGACAAAATGCTGCTCGATGAAAAAATTGTTCGGCATCGCGGTAAAATCGAGTCGGCGATCAATAACGCCCAACGGGCACTTGCTCTGCGCAAGGAATTTGGATCACTGGCACACTTTTTCTGGCAGTTTGAACCAGCGAAACCCAAGTATCTGGACCACCGCAAGGAAATGAAGGCTTATCGGCCTGAGTCAACAGCGCTCAGCAAAGAACTGAAAAAGCGTGGTTGGTCATTTGTGGGACCGACGACTTGCTATTCTCTGATGCAAGCCATGGGAATGGTCAATGATCACCTTCGTGAGTGTCATCGGTGGAAAGTGATTGAGCAATTGCGTTCTGAATTTATTCGGCCCTGATTGCTGATTCGTTGTGACTTCAATGGCTGGTCACTTGGGGTTGTTCTGTTTTCTTGGTTTCCGTTGACGCTGCATGGAATCAGTGTACGGGGAAAATTCGAATATCACTTTGTCATGAGTACGCGGATCACCTGTCCGATCCAGTTCACTTGTCAAACGCTGGTGTAGCTCTTCCCGGATTTGTTTAGCCGTTTCCAACGGGGCAAGGTTCTTGATGCAGTTTGGATCTTTTTTGATGTCATACAATTCAAATCTTGGGGCTCGGCCAACCGCATATTCAAAGAAGTCAGGCGATTCGTCACGATGCGTGATGACCCATGCTTTGGTCGGACTAGCGTCCAGGTCACCAAAAGCAGCGAAGGTATTTTCTCGTAGAGTTTCATAGTCTGGCATTGCGGATTTGTCTGCACCAAATCCGGGACCCGTACCCATGGGCCAGCGGTCGGGTTTGAAATTGATGATGTAAAGATATTGGTCCGTGCGGATTGCTCGCTGGGGATACGGTTTGTTCCCTGTGCGGGCATGTGCGACATGTCGTTCCCGACCTGTGAAGACAGAATCTCGGCTCGGATCGATGAGTCCGGATGCGTTGCTTTTGAAAATTGGAGAAAGTGACTTTGCGGTCATGTTCCTGGGAACGTCTACACCTGCAGCTTCTAAAAAGGTTGGAGCCAAGTCAGGCAAACTAACGAAGTCGTCCACGACTCTTCCCTTGGCTTCAATGCCTTTGGGCCAACGAATCGCCAATGGTACTTGGGTACCCAAATCGTAAAGGCTGCATTTTCCTCGGGTGATACCCGGAATACCATGGTCACCGCTGACGACAAGGATGGTGTTTTCAAATGCATTGATCCGCTTCAGTTCTTCAATCAGAACTCCAAGGCCTGCATCAAATGCTTGTGCTTCGCCAAGGTAGTCTGCAAAGTCTTCTCGGACGACAGGAACATCTGGCAAAAAGGGTGGTAACTTTCCTTTCAACGAATCAGGGTCGATGCCCCACAATTCTTTTCCGCTGCCGGCAATCCACTTGCGATGGCAGTTGGTAGGACCGAACCAATAGCAAAACGGTTGATCATTATCAGCCTTTCCATCATTGTCAGCATCGAGAAACGATCGAACATTTTTGCGGACTTCTTCAAGCAAATTTCTTTTTCCGGCATCACGGTCCGGATTTTTCATGGCTGATTGCGAGAACTGATTGAACTTGGATCCATGGCGATTGTGGGCGCGCGGTTTTCCACCGTGGGGAGCATTTGCAGGGGTTCCCGGGCTCCATACTTTGTAGGTATGTCCGATGCGGTATCCCGAATCCTCTAGCAATAAGGGGTACGCGGGTATCGACATGTCCCAAACTGCGCCTTGCAGAATCGACGCACGCTTGCATCGCCAGAAATGCTGACCTGAAAGTAATGAGCTTCGGCATGGTGTGCAGGACGGAGCACTGACAAATGCTCGCGTGAATAGAAGCCCGTCTCCCGCAACGGCGTCAAAGTTGGGTGTTGAAACGTGGTCGTTAATACCACCGGGTACCAGTTTGCCGTAGGCACTCGCATACTTGCCCCAGTCATCGGCAAACGCCATCACAATATTGGGTCTGTCAGCAGCCAACACCGACGCGGGCCCGATGGCTGTGGCTAGAGTCAGCAACAACGCAGCTCGAAAGGGGCTCTGCAAAACCTTGCTGATTGACTGGATTTGGTTCATCGATTCGTGCCCATGAAATTAGCGGATGCCGTCTCACTCGATTTTAGTCGAATTCGTCCCGATAGTGTGCCGCACACCGGGTCGTATCGATTGATCAATATTGGCGTGCAATGAGCGGGAATTGCTTGTATGTGGTTTTTATGTACAGAACGAATCAACGAGTAGACTGAAACGTGCAAAATGAATCGTGCGGGAACGCTGCCCTGGAGATACAGGGGCGTTGCCATGGAGGCAGATGTGTGATGACAATGACGACGTCTGCCCGTGATTGCCACCTCTGGCCCTGTGACCTGATGACAACGTCGAGAGATTTTATGAACGATGAATCTGCTGAAGAGACGAAAGCGAGTCCTGTCCCTCTTTCCGCTTCGGCGCGGCGAGTCTTGGGGGTTTTGGTCGAGAAAGCCAAGACCACTCCCGACAATTACCCTCTCACATTGTCCGGAATCGTGACCGGTAGCAACCAGAAATCGAATCGTGATCCCAAGATGGATCTTGATGATGAAGATGCACTGCTGGCGTTAGACGAACTACGCAGGCTTGGTGCAGCGCGGGAGGTGCAGGGCTCGGGGCGGGCGATCAAATATAGGCACTCAGCATACGATTGGTTGGATGTTGATGGAGCGGGTTCTGCTGTGATGACAGAGTTGTTGTTGAGAGGTCCCCAAACTTTGGGCGAATTGCGCACGCGAGCGTCTCGAATGCATCCCTTCGCTGATCTGAATGTGATGAAATCAGTGGTGAGTGGTTTGGCTGAAAAGGGATTGGTGGAATCGCTTACCCCCCCAGGCCGAGGCCAAACATTTTCACACACCCTGTACCCGCCGCAGGAACGTCAATTTTTAAACGCGAAACTTGAAAAGCAGAATGCAGCAAAATCTCCAGTCGCTGCAGGTGAGTCTACCGATACAAATCGAACTGCAGTGGACCAACTGTTGGACCGATTAGAGACGGTCAATAATCGCATCGATACGTTGGAGAAACGACTTGCTGAACTCGAGAATTCCAATTCGTCAGATTGAGTCGCTGTATTTGGGAAGACTCACTTCCATTGGCAAAGGGAATCGACATAGTCCGCGCTGCCATCGCGTTTCCATGGATCCAGTTGTGCCTGTGTCTTGAGTTGCTGCCCACGCTTTAATGGTGTGGCGAAGAAGGAGCAAGCAACTTCCGGCAAGGCGCTCATGTCGCCCCACAGTTTTTCGAATTGGGCGACGGGAAAGACGTCTTCTTGAGCGTGTCCCCATCGTTTTTTGACATCTTTCAGGGTGATGTAGGTGGGAAGCCGTGAGGCCATTTGTCTGACAGCAGCGCTGACGCGTGTCTTGTTGGCGAGATCTTTTCGCTCGAGTCCGAATGAAGCAAGCAGTTGATCGATGCTAATCCACGTCGTCATCGAATTGTAGAAAGTCAGATTGAATTCGGCCTCATCATCAGGCATGGCAAGCCCTTCCACCAATCTTGGTCGACCATTGACTGACGCTAAGCCTCCGCCTCGATCGTCAATGCGTCGACCAATGACTTCAAAGCTGAGTGTGTTTTGCTGCTTGATGTGCATGCCCAGCAAGCCGGGGTCGACATTGGCTCCCAGAGTATCAATGTTGTGGAGCATCAGGTACACGAGCTCAGGTTGATCACTGAGCATTTGATTCAGTACCCCATTGAGTAACATATTGGGGACTTCGTACCAGTGACCAACGGGGTGGATGCATTGGTGTGGAAGATTGTCAACGTAATCAGTTCCTTCTCCCATCTGTTTGGCCCAGCCCATCAATGCTGCTCGCGCGCTTTCTCGCATTTTCTGTTGTTGTTCATCCAGAATCTGCTGGGCTGTTTCCTCCCAGAGAAAGCGAAGATCCCGAATCATAGGGATCATCCGCATTCCGATGCTTCGGCCAGTAGAAACGTAGACTTGATTTTTGAGGCCGTGATTCTGGTGCGTCGTCAGGTGCGTCCGAATGGCGTCATCAGTTAAGTAGCTGGTGGTAAAGACATGAGGAATCGAACCGTTGCAATCGTTACTCGTTTTACGATTCTTTGCCAGATGGACCTCAATGAAACTGCGGTGGCGGCCTGAGAAGCGGTTGAAGGGATGAAGTGCTTTGCAAACTCCAGCACCTTCTGTCCAACGACTCCCCACTCCGGCGGCCAATGTGACGACCCCAACTTTACCCTGCTGGATGGCCTGTTGGCCTAATTCAACGAATTGGGCAGGAACGCCAGATCGGGTTTCGATGAAATCCCCCGGTTTTATATCTTCCAATGTCAGGTTGTTGGAAAGACGGTTTTGAGCGAGACCAATTCTTCCGCTTTGTAGATCACTGCGAATCGCTTCATGTTGCTGTTGGTCAAAACCACAGCCACTCAGAATCTGTTGTAGATTCGCGGCTTGTGTGGCTGTTGTGGTGGCTTGCGGAAGAATGCTGTCGAGCAGTTTTGTATGCTGATGATTGTCACTAGCTCGGTATTGTTGCCCGAGATGCTCCAATTCGAGACGTTGGTCAGGACTTAGTTCCCTCATTGAGGCTCGCAACAGGCCAGGCAGTACAAGTGAATAATATTGCCCCGGCATCCCGGCTGCAGGTTCGTCAACGAAATTCGCTTTGGAACCGTCGTCGTTGATCTTAAAGTCGTAGACGACAGGATCCATCGCAAACGGCAGCGAGGTTTGCAGAAGCTGTTTGGTTTTGATCAGAGTTTGGCCGAGCCAGTCCTGAGCTGATTGTTTGATCTCAGGATCAAAAATGAATCCCATGCCCCCACCCGACATGCCGCCCAGCATCCAGAAACCCCAGAATTGATCACCAAACTGTTCGCGGCATTGTGTGATCAATGAATCGGTAAAGCGGTTGGTAGCCCACGGAATGATCGTTTGCAGTGGGCCTTCGAAATTCCGGGTTGTAGCATCACCGATTCGCTGCAAATCACCATCACTTAGCGCTTCGACAATTTCATCAAGCATACTCATTGCATCGAAACGCCCCTCCCACTCTTTTTGACTTCGAAGCAGGTAATGCTCTGTGACCATTTCCAAAATGGGACCGACATTTTGTGCCATTCCACCGTGCACCAGTACCAACGAGTCCTGTATTTTCTGTCTCGTTTCACGAGAGATTTCACGTTCGGACATCACATGGTGGGTCGGCATCAAACGCCCACGACTGATGCCAAATTCGGGATCACCGTCCTGAGATTTTGCTCCCTCGATGAGCTTGATTCCTGGCCAGACACCACCTGAATCCTGCCAACCGCCACCGCTGCCGCCAATCCACTCGCCTAAGATCGCGCGTGCTGCAACAAGCCGCCGATCGCTCTCCTCCAATGTGCCAGTCAGGCTTGTGGTCTGATTGGTGGCTCGCATCATCAATGAAATCAAAGAGCCGAGAAGATTTGTCGACACAGCCAGCCGAGACCCTTTGGGAATGTCGTTGATCTTGCTGACCACCTCGATTCCTTTGCCGCTACCTACGACGCGGGTCAAGAGTCCCGTGAGTGAATGTCCGCATCCTTCCAATCCGGGTGGAACAATGCCGGAGGCAATGACAGCTGCTTTGAGTAGTCCCAAGTGATCCTGAGCAAAGTCGAACATGCTGGCGATTGAATCAACTTCCACTGTGGTCCCCAAGTCCACGCTGGTCAGTCGTATGACTGGACGATCAATCACTCTCAGGTAAGTCTCGATAGGGGGACTTGTGGTGGTGTCACGGCCCCTGACCCCGAGATCGACAGATGCATTCAGTACGCGGGCTCCTTCTGGGAAATCCATTCCAAGAAAGAAAATATCACTCCAGGCGCTGTGGGAAAAATCCATGCGTACCGCAGTGACTTCACGCAGAATCGGCATCGCGCCGGTGTCTGGATGTGGTTTCAGTATTTCCGGTCGAATTCTTAATGGCTGTTCAGCCGGATGGCCCAACCGGAACATCCATTGGTTGCCTTTGACTGTTCGGACACTTCGGCGAACCTGATCAGCAAGTGTCTGGAATGCGAGCTGATGATAGGCTTGTGCCAAAGCACTTGCGACACCATCACAGGGACCTTGGTCTCCTTGCGTCATTAGAAATGAATCAATCGCTTCAACGAAACGTCGCGAAAGTAAGTGTTCGTATCCGGTGTAAGGGATGTACCCCGACTGTGTAGCGTTGAGCTGTTTTGGCAGATGGTAGCGATAGATCGCTGACAAAAAAAAGAGAGCACGAACACGGTGGTACAGGTTGTCTTCCTGTCGCCGGAAATGATCCAAGTCCTGACAATGGCCAAGCAGGGTTTCCAGTTCTGCACCGGAGCATACTGAATCGAGTGAGCGATTTCGAACTTCGTTCTCGTCCGAAAGAATGATATCGACCAGAGAACTCATGGAGTGGCACCGGTATCTGTCCGATTTGCTAACAGATCAATCAATTCAACAAGTATTTCATCTCGATCTTGACCACTGAGTCCAATGGCAAGTTGAGCCTTGAGCAGGCCGTATTGAATTCCGAGGTTATGTCGCGTTCCGTTCAAACGATACGCCAAGTATTTACCGCGCGTCAGAAGCATTGCGACCGCGTCAGACAGTGTGGGCTGTGCAACGATCTTTGAATCCAATAATTGACCTATCAAATCCATGATGTCACCCGTGAAGACATGCATGCCAAAGAAGCCAAGGTAGTGTCCTGCCCGCAAGCCGGGGGTCACTAGTTCCTGCTCTGCATAGGTGGGGGTTGGTTTTTCAACAACTCGATCGATTTGATAAAGCCCATCGGTCCTTGGCGTCGGCGAACCACTGACGATGCCAAAGTAAGGGAGATTGTTTTCTCGAGTCGACTGAACGGCGGATACCGAGCACTCATGCTCGTTGGCCATTTGCACCAGCTGTTTTGCACACGGTACATCTGTGTTGCTGAGGTACAAATGGTCTCCCACCAGATGCAGAAACGGCTGACCGTCGACAAACGATCGTGCACGGTAGACTGCATCTGCATATCCGAGAGGCTCAGGTTGCTCGACGAAGTGCAGGCTGCCAATTTGTGGCCCGGCCGCAGCTTGATAAGCCTCCGTATCACCCGGTTGAATGATCACGCAAACTTCATCAATGCCGGCAGCAACTGTTTCTTCGATAATGAGCTGCAACGCCGTCTTTTCCTGCCCATCCCGATCTACCAATTGTTGGAGCGGGAGGCGATTTTGATTTGGGGCAGCAGCGGTTATGACCGCTTTTTGTATCGGCATTGAGATGTGGCAACTGTGCGTAACGGTGTGTTGATGAGGAGCCTTTATCTGTCCCCCAATCTAATCAGGGAGCTGGATTGCAACAACAGAAACCGAGTTGTATTTCTTGGTGTGGAAGAGAAAATGCATCACTTGGCTACCGTCATGTTTTCAATGTCGACCGTAAATTACCAGTCAGGGCTTTGCTGGCGTTCGTGAAATGCTCAATGCCATTGGCGTCCCAAAACCAGGAAGGTTGGATTCAGGGCGTCAAAGCGAACTCGGTCGAGTTGATATTGGCCTCTGGCAATGTTGATCATACGAACATCGCTCCGTAGCCCAGCCTCGTCAATTTTGGTTTGCACGGCCACCAGATTGTCAGGGCTGGAGACATTGACAACGATACTTCCCCCGGGCATCAAGCGTGATAAGGCTGCTTCCACAAGGTCCGGCACCATGCGTCCGCTTCCACCAATGAAAATTGCATCTGGGTCGGGTAGCTCATCGAATGCTTCGGGCGCTTGACCATGAACTGGAACCAGTCCAGGCACATCGAACATCCTCGCATTTTCTACCATCAGCCCGAAATCTTCCGCATCCATCTCAATTGCGAATACCTTTCCTTGGAAAGCAATCGCAGCAGCCTCGATAGCAAGCGAGCCGCTTCCTGCACCCACGTCCCACACAATGCTTTTTTCCGACAACGACAGTTCAGACAACGCAATGCAACGCACCTCGGATGGTGTCAGTAAACCCCGTTTGGGACGTGACTGAAGAAAGAGATCGTCAGGGTTCCCGAACAAACGTTTTCGTCGGCTACCGCTGGGTGAATCTGCCGCTCCTTGTCGCCGGACTAAAACCATCACATTCATTTCGGAAAATGACTGTTCGCGGATCGAATCCAAATCACCCTGAGTGACCACCTCATCAGGTGTGCCAAGATTTTCGCAGACATAGACAGTGAAATAGTCGATCCGCCGATCCAGCAGGGCTTCAGCGACCACGGACGGCGAGATCACGTCGGTGGTGAATAGGCCCACCCGCTCTGCGGTACGAATGTTATCGACGACTCGGTCAAGGGATTGTGTGGCCAGATTGGTTAAGTAGGCGTCATCCCAGCTTTCTTTCACGCGAGCAAATGCTAGTTGCATGCTGCTAACGTGTGGAACAACTTCGAAACGTTCTTTACCGAAGGAGTCAGTGAGGTACCGAGCTATCCCATAAAACAGCGGATCACCCCCGGCGAGCATCACGGACGTCCGTTTGGGAAGCTTGACGATCGTTTCCTTGAGGGATTCCAAGCCACCCCCGATTTCAATGCGTTCAGCGTTTGTTTCAGGGATTTTTCGTAGCAGTGGTGCTGTTCCAAGTAGAACTTCTGCTTGTTCGATTAATTGCCTCGCATGTCCGGTGAGACCTTGGAACCCGTCATCTCCAATACCGACGATGTGTATGCGTGATGTCAACGGAAATAGTCCTTCTTAATGAGTTGCCAAAGTATGTTTTGGCAGGACAGTACGACGCTTATCAGGCGTATGTCAGTTTCGTATCAAGTGAGCGGGATGACCAACATGTGGTGATGGGCAAGATCTCGCTGACTCAGAGTTTTCTCAATTCGCGAAGAATTTCTTCTGCGGTACTTCTTCCAGCAGACGTGCTGCTAACTTTTTTCCACGCGATTCGACCATTCTGGTCAACGATAAATGTGGCGGGGTAGGCAGTCTGATTACGTGCTTCCCAACGTATTCCCCACTCCTTCACCATTTGCATGTCGTCATCACGAACCACCCTGATGGGATCGGGCAACCTCCTTGACCCAAGAAAACGCTTCGAGTTTTGCTCGAGTTGATCTGCCTTGCCTGGATAAACCAAGACGACACATTTGGATTTCGAGGATAAGGCTTTGGCCCGATTGACCACCGAATTGAATTGGTTCTTACACATTGGACACTGAAAACCGGGGTAACCCCGCAGCACAATCACCACAACAGGTCCATTGCGATACTCGTCACGAAGGCTAAGAAACTTTTTTTTCCCTACCAGCGGTAGTTCGAAATCGGGTGCACGCTGTCCGATGCCAGGCTGGTTCTGTGGAACGCCTTGTGCGGGCAACCGATTCGCAGTTGGTATCCAGATGAGTAGCAGTTGGCAGCAGCATAGGCTAACCAGCAACCTTGCCCAAGACGAGCACGGTTTGTGTTTTGGCCAGGAAGCTTGTTTCGGTGTAGTCATGATCAAGATCCATTTGATGTGCGACCAATCGTTCATCAGGAAACCTCAATGCACTTGTCAGGTTCAAGTGATCAGTGAAGTATCATTGATTACGCTTTTCACGTTGCCGGCGGCTATATCGTTCCAGCAGTTTTCGTTCAGATGCCGTCAGGCTTTCTTCACCAGTTTGGTGAATCTTTGCCAGTAATCGGTCAGCTTCATCCGCTTCCTTGCGCAGTTTCTTGTCAGGATCATGAAGTTTCAATTTCATGCGTCGTGATCGTTGCCGCATCTTGCCACGGATATCGGGAGCTGATCCGAAACTCAGCCATCGGAAATTCCAATGTCCGTAATGATATGCCAATGCAAACCCGGCTCCAGCCAAGTGAACGGTGAACGCCGTGGACGTTTCACCACCGGCAAGTGTGAAAAGTGAACCCACCAGGTCCATGCCGACGCAAAGAGCTGCCAGAACCCAAGCCTTCATCTTTACAATTCCCCATAGGAATAATTCCTGCTGCGGGAAATAGCAGGCGAACATGACAACCAGTGCAAGGACTCCACCACTCGCTCCGATGGTGGGAGCAGCCAGTTGCATCGCGTCACCGGATTCTGCCGCTGCAGGCATTGAGTTCGTCACCAACCCAGTGATCGCGCCGATGAATCCTCCCACAATGATCGATATCAGATAAAAGCGGAGGAATTCAGCACTGCCCATCCGCGATTCGACCATGCGGCCGAATACATAAAGCATGAACATGTTGAACACGATGTGCCATATCGAATTCAGGTCATGGAAAAAACCATAAGTCAGGAATTGCCACCACATCCATGGTTCGAATAATGTGGTTGGCACGAATCCAAAGAATCGGAGAATGTTAAATGATTCACCACCTTTGGAGCCATTATCGAAGAACAGCATGCTGATCAAGAAAATGACGACGTTGATGATGATCAAAGTCACCGTCATGCTGCGTGGTTTTTGGACGCGATCCCACGACGTTTGGTAGGAATTTTGGTCGTCACGTCCATAATCTCGGTCATAAAGACCCATGAGTGGAATAGTCCTTGGAGCAAATGGTGCTGGTTACCGTTGGTAAGGCAACCAGATGGTGGATGATGTTGGGGCGACAGTGGTGCCCGTTGTTTGCGGAAGCCTCTTACGCCGTTGTCGGCTGCTTGTTGTCGCCACTTGACTGTTGTTTCAGGTATTCAACTGCACGTCGCAGTTGTGGGTCCAATTCGAGCCCTGTCTTCAGGTCAGGTTTTGCGCTGACTGCATCTGGTGTATCACCGGAGTCATCAGATTCTGGCTGCTGCTGGGAATCTGAATTCTGCGGTTCTTCTGCTACGTCAGATTTGTCATCAGCTGCCGATTTTTCGTTTGGATTTGTCTCATCTGAGTCTGAGGTTTTTGTATCTGATGCTTCCTCGTCGGGTGGATTTAGAGCAGCGTTGTCTTTCTTCCCTTCGTTGCCGGTCTTGGCTAGTGATGGGTACGAAGCTTCACGCCAACGCTTTGCCAAGTCAACAATGGTTTCTTCATCCAGTTCTACCTTCAGCCCCTCGTCGGGCTGAACGCCCCATTCATCATCTTCGGTCGCGTCTTTTCCTCGATGAATGTTCTTTCCGTTAGGACGATAGTATCTTGCCACGGTCAGTCTTAATGCGCTGCGACCGTACTGCAGGGGCAAGATGTTTTGAACTGTCCCTTTTCCATAACTACGCGTGCCTACGATTTTGGCTCGTTGGTTATCTTGCAGGCAGGCCGCAACAATCTCACTGGCGCTGGCGGAATCCGTATCAATCAGAATAGCGATTGGCTTGCTTGTGTCGACTAAAGTACCAGCAGTGGCATCAAAACGATCTTCGACTTCTCCGCCACGAATTCGAGTCGAAACAATCTTCCCACTGTTGATGAACATGTCACTGATCTCAGCAGCGGCGTGGAGCAGACCGCCACCGTTGCCACGGAGGTCGAGTACAAGACCGCTGAAGTCGTTGTCGAGGTTTTTCAGGACTTGTTCCAATTCACGGACTGTCTTTTCGCCGAATCGCGTAAGGCGCACGTAGGCAATCGAAGGATCATCACGGAGGCGGTATACCCAACGATTTTCTTTGTCTCTGTAGTCACCAATCACCGACTCAATTTCGATCCGCCCGCGCTGAACCTTGATGGAGACTGTCTCATCTGCACGATTGATGGTCAGGTCAACGTCGGTCCCAACCGGTCCCTTCAGCTTTTTGCTGACTTCACGCAGTTCCTCTGTTGATACGTCCTGTCCATTAACAGCGACAATCAGGTCACCCGGCAAAATGCCTGCTTCTAATGCAGGTGAACCAACAAGTGGAGTAATCACACGGACTGGTGTTTCGGGTTCCGGTTGTTCGACGAAGATCCCAATCCCCGCAAATTCCTGATTCAGGGTGTCTTGAAACGACTCGTAGTCTTGTTGAGGAATGTATTCACTGTGTTGGTCCAAGGTGGCTGTCATTCCATCCATGGCCGAGATCAAGAGTTGCTCTTTATCCACTGGGTCGACGTAGTAGGCGTCGATTAGGTCCAAGGCATTGCCCACGATCATTGCTGTCTTCGCTCGCTGATGTGCGAAGTAGCACAAGACACTGACAAAGGCAGTGATAATGATAATGTTGAGATTGCGTGGTGGCATGATTGGCTTGCAATTTTGATAGCTGGGCCACAATCCGTGTGCTCGTGGCCCCCGAGTCGTTCATTGTACCGATTTGGCACGTTTATCCGAACGCCGGGAAAAAACCCGTAAAAAGTGAGGTCAGACCCCGTTCAAAAATGGGACTGGAATCAAAATGGCATGCTGCTGTACCCAGGTCAGCAAACCATCCCAACTGGTGTACTGGGACACGTAAACGAATAGCAGATAAATGCCAATGACCAGCGGCATTACCATTCGAATCATTTTTCGTGAGATATTTTTCCAAAGGCCAATCGGTTCCGGCATCCTCCTTGCCCTGCGAAGGGCAAGACCTGTTGCCATCCGCGCTGGAAGAATGAACGCCACAAAAATCAGGCAGGGAGCCCACATGACTTCTCGTGGCGTCGCTTCGATTTTCAGGAGGTAAAGAGGGATAGGTGTGATCACCAAACACATGACCATCCCAGCGAACCAAGCCCACGGCGCCCGCCGAAAGTCTCGCCGAATCGTGCGCACGGCGAATAACGCACGGAATCGATTCTCGGCGGCAAAGTGAGCTTGCAGCATCGGAAGATAAAGCATGCCTAACCCCAGTAGCAGTAACGCTGCAAACCCTACCAGCCCGGCCAAGCCTGTTTCGCCGTTCCGGAAGGCGGCAACGATGACAAAAGAGGGCGAGATCCAAATCAATGTCCCCACTGCCCCGCGCAGTCCCAGCCAAAAATATTTCGGAGCTTGCAAATTGGTAGTGAATTCCCAGAGTCGATCTGGAACCGTTCGCCAAGTCCGCCAACGCCAGCCTTCTTTTAGAAAACGTTTAGGTTGTGGCCAGAGGTAATTGGCAAGCCGCCCACCACGATTCCATGCCCAAAGTAGGTAAGCCGTCATCAGAATTGATGTCGCGATCGCCAAAATCCGCATCTGGGTCGCTTGTTCAGATCCTTGATTGATCAGGTTTGCAACAGATTCGAGGTGCGCTAGCGCTTGCGTCGGTAACGCGGCCAAGAATATGGCGATTGAGGCTAAGCCTATTTGGCCAGCCTGTTGTAAGTGCGGCAGCGAATCTTTGAGTTTCGAACCGTTGGCCAGTCGCCCAGAAACATTCAGCAGATAACCAAACGCAATCAATTGAAGAATCGGTATCGCTGTTAATACCGCAAGAATGACTGTCAGAGAAACGAGACAGAATGTCCCCCGAATTAGCCACGCGATTCCACCCATGATCGAACGGATCAGTCCTTTTTTTAGAGGTTTTTTATCAACCGGCTCATGGGTTTCCAACTCTGTGGCAGTGATAGCTGCGGTGATGTTAGCGTTCACTGGCGGTGCTGGACTGTCGCTGGTTGGTATCACTGCAGGAGCGGCAAGGGTTGCAAGAATCGGCTGACGAACCTCGTCAGAAACTTGTGAATCAGTGCTGTCACATGGTTCAGCAATCATGGCATCCAGCATCGCATCGCCGTCGCCTGCTGAAAGCTCGAGAGCGGCTTCGTCGGCTTCGGGGTGGGAAAGCGGCACGGGATCGGGACGACGCATGCGTGAATGTGTCCGAGCGGAATGAGCGTGAATGGCCTTGATGGCGAGATGACTTGATTGGGCGTGGTCGGCGCGATTGGTGACGACTTGAACGCAGCATCTCTGAATGGCTAGCGTTTCAGATCGTGACACACTCCAAGATGCAACCGTTTTAACTCGCAGTTTGGGTGGTTTACAGTGTAAGTGAGGATTCGGCAAGATTTGCTGGATCTTGAAGATTCATTTGCCGTTTAATCAAAAACCAGGTCGTTCGAGGGGGGATACTCGACTGGACTTACGCAGGTTGCTTTAAACCTGTGGATGAAAAGCTGAATTCATGCTCCTTATTCACCGTATCCCCTGTTTGTTGAGTTCGCTCGCCATTTCCATGGCCTTCACAGGGTGCGTCGGTCCAAGGGTTCCAAGCGATCGCTATCTTCAGGATGAAATCTCTACGGAGTTTCACGCATCTAAACCCTGTTCATCACAGCCCAACCAGTGTGATTTGGATGAAGAGGAGCCCCCCAAGGAAATTCCTTGGTCCATGTTCCATCCGATCCCAACTCGGCCCGTATTCGGCAGTAGTGGCCTCTGAGAGTGAACATGCGCTCCTTTGCGGCCTAAATCACTTGACAAAAAAGCCGTGAGATTACGACCTTTTTGCTGAGGGTGTTAAGCTTGGCAAACCTTGCGGAGTGGAGTTCCCAAGTGTGAAGGGATGTCGCCGAATGTTCCGATGCAAACAGCCATACCGGTGTTGCCGGTATGTGATCGACGGAGGAACGTAGTTTCCGTCGGACTTCAAGCATCCGAACGATTCGGGTACGGGAATATATGCCAGCGACCACTCAAGTTTCCCGCGCCGCGACCCACCTGGTTTTGCTATCCGTATTTACGGGTGTTTGCATCTGGACGGTCCCGACCGCTGCTCAGTTACCGCAAGAGCGAATCTCCGAAGCGAGAGTGACGCCCACGGTGAAGGCCATCCGCCGGGCCTCGCCAGCGGTAGTGAATATCCACGGCCAGAAAACTGTTCGCGACACGGCTGCAGGGATGGCAGGAGCCAAAGGCCCTGAGTCGTTCCGCCAAGTGAACGGAATGGGCACCGGAGTGGTAATCGATCCGCGGGGTTACGTGGTCACCAATTATCATGTGGTCGAAGATGTCGATAATATCAAGGTGACGCTGCACAATGGAGAGACGACGACGGCTGAGCTGATCGCGTCTCGCGTGCGGAATGATCTGGCGCTGATCAGGGTGAAGAGTGATCGCCCGCTGCCGACAATCCCGCGTGGAACGAGTAGCGATCTGATGGCCGGTGAGAGCGTGATTGCGATTGGAAATGCTTTTGGATACGTTCACACAAGCACTCAGGGAATCATCAGTGCTCTGCATCGTGACGTGCCCGTGAATGAAACACAGGAGTATGTGGATCTGATCCAGATCAGCGCCGGGATCAATCCTGGCAACTCGGGCGGCCCTCTGTTGAATATTGAGGGCGAGATGATTGGCGTCAACGTAGCTGTGCGTGTCGGTGCACAGCAGATCGCCTTTGCGATTCCGATCGATCAGGTCGTCGAAATTGTGACGGAGATGATCGAGCAGCAGAATGACACAAGGCTGGCCACAGGCCTGCGAACCAGCGGCGGACCCCGCGAGGGTGATGGCGTGACCGTTTCCGATGTCTCCGCTAGCAGTCCTGCCGCACGGGAAGGACTGAAACCGGGTGACCGCGTGGTCCGCGTTGGTTCTCAGGAAGTGGACAACAAGCTCGACTTTTCTCTCGCTTTGATGGGGCTCAACCCGGGTGAGGCGATGACGTTGGAAATTGAACGCGGCGGTGAGCGTTTTGATTTGGCTTTGACGACGGAGAGGAGAACTCCGGACTCTTACTCAGTGAAAGAGTTGGCTTGGAGCATCATTGGGGTACAGGCGAAGCCAGTTCCCGATTCCACCATGCGACGGCTGAATTCTCGTATGAGAACGCGGTATCGCGGCGGCCTTTACGTGACAGCAGTCAAACCAGGATCCGCGGCCGAGAGGCAGGGAATCATTGCAGGTGATGTGTTGCTTGGAATTCACGGATGGCAGACATCGAGCATGAAGGACTTAGCCGGAATCTTGAAGCATCCGGATATCAAAGAAGGTCCCAAGGCCAAATTCTATCTGGTTCGCCGCGAGCAAACCCTGTTCGGACACATGGAGCTTGCCGCTCATCCGAGCATGGCAACCAAGCACCGCTAGGTCACTTGGGTTGCAGATTTTAGAGCGGTGATTGATCGCAGACGTCCCGGGGCATGCTTGTGTGCTGCATTTGCAGAAGCAGTTTGCCGACCCAGCCGGGACGCTTGTGTTCACCGCTTGGGTGGACGTCAACGTGATCAGTCACCAAATCGTCTCTACCAAGTGCGAGCTTCTTCATACGCAGAAATCTTATCTTCCAGCTGAAGTGTCTCTGCTATGTCATCCAGCCCATGCAGGAGATTGTGCTTGCGGCTGGGATCAATTTCGAAAGTTAATTTCAGGCCATCAGTGTCTTCAACTGTCCGTTCCTTCAGGTTGACGGTTAGCTCGTACGGCGATGGCGTGGCTGATCGCTTAAAAATCTCTTCAATGTGTTTTTCGTCAAGAACAATGGGCAGAACTCCATTCTTGAAACAGTTGTTGAAGAAGATGTCGGCAAAGGAAGGTGCGATCACGGCTCGGAAGCCATAATCTTCCAGTGCCCAAACTGCATGCTCACGACTGCTGCCGCTGCCAAAGTTCTTGCGGGCAATCAAAATCGAGGCACCATTAAGGTGCGGCTGATTCAATTCAAATTCAGGATTAGGCGTTGTGCCGTCATCTTGAAATCGCCAGTCGTAAAATAGAAACTGACCAAACCCAGTTCGCTCGATTCGTTTCAGAAACTGCTTGGGAATGATCTGGTCGGTGTCCACGTTAGCACGGTCGAGCGTCGCAACAACACCGCTATGAATGGTAAAGCTTTGCATGAGTTCGATTTCAGTTGGATGATCTGGAGTTGGTTGGAATGATTCGCAGAAGAAACAGCGGTGATCACAGGTTCAGTGGCGTGTGATCTGGTGCAGTGATCATTCCGCAGTTTTATAATCCCATTGGCGGACATCGACAAAGTGTCCTTTGACAGCAGCGGCAGCAGCCATGGCCGGGCTGACGAGGTGAGTTCGTCCGCCTTTGCCCTGTCGACCTTCAAAGTTGCGGTTGCTGGTGCTTGCGCAACGCTCACCCGGAGCGAGTTTGTCAGGGTTCATTGCAAGGCACATGCTGCATCCCGCTTCGCGCCAATCGAAACCAGCTTCCTTGAAAATCCGATCAAGCCCTTCTTGCTCAGCCTGCTTTTTTACCTGCCCGCTTCCCGGGACGACCATTGCATTGACATCACCTGAAACATGATGTCCCTTGAGCACAGTGGCTGCGGCTCGTAAGTCCTCGATTCTTGCGTTGGTACACGAACCGATGAAGACACGTTGAATGGGAATGTCATGAATCGAAGTGTTGGCCTGAAGTCCCATGTAGTCCAACGCATCTGAAGTCGATTTCTGTTCGGTAAGATCTTCAAAGTCAGATGGGGATGGTACTTGGTCAGTGATGCTTCGTACTTGGCCAGGATTGGTTCCCCAAGTGACTTGCGGTTCGATGTCAGCACCGCGATAGGTGTTTGACAAGTCGTACGCCGCGCCCGGGTCACTTCCGAGTACTTTCCAGCGTTCGACGGCTGCATCAAAGTCTGCGGGTACTTCGGGGAGCCCTCGCAAATAATCGAAGGTCACTTGGTCAGGTGCAATCATGCCGGCACGGGCACCCGCTTCGATGGACATGTTGCATACCGTCATTCGTTCTTCCATGGACAAAGCTCGAATGCATTCACCGGTGTATTCCAACACATATCCAGTACCGCCGGCCGTGCCAAGGTGGCCAATCAGGTACAACACCATGTCTTTGGCAGTGACACCGGGTGCCAATTCCCCATCAACGCGAAGCTCAAAAGTCTTTGGTTTGAACTGACGCAAGGTTTGGGTGGCCAACACATGTTCAACTTCGCTGGTTCCAATTCCAAAAGCCAACGCGCCAAACGCACCGTGCGTCGCCGTGTGGCTGTCGCCACAGACAATGGTCATGCCGGGTTGCGTGTAGCCGTTTTCAGGACCGATGACATGCACGATTCCCTGACGTACATCATCAATGTCAAACAGGGTGACACCAAATTCCTTGCAATTCTCACGCAGTGTTTCGATCTGCTTTCGACTGATTGGATCAGCGATTGGCAGGCTGCGATCTGATGTGGGCACATTGTGGTCAGGCGTAGCAATCGTTCGTTCTGGGCGTCGAATTGGACGACCATTGATCCGAAGCCCCTCGAACGCCTGAGGACTGGTTACCTCATGAACAAGGTGTAGATCGATGTAGAGAATCGATGGGCCCTGTTCGGGAGCATGTACGACGTGTTGGTCCCAGATTTTTTCAAGCATGGTCCGCGGAGCGGACGAATTGGCATCAGACATTGGGTGCAAAATAGGAAGGGAGGGAATCAGTTCACACGATTTACTGTCAACTCTTGGCGGCAAACTGTCAACGGCTGAGGCAGTAGGAACGGCCCCAGAGTCACCGATTATCAGCAGAAGTGTCCCGCTAAACCGCCTTGTTGGCAAAAAGGAGACTAGTCCGTTCGCGAAAATGCCATTGTACAGTCTGGTTGCCGTCTCACAGATTCAATAATTCAGCGGTCACGAGTCAGGCTGATTGTGGATCGATTTCGAATCCACAACTCGCTTCTTCTCTGGTGGTCGGGGTGTCATTTGCTCAGAAGAAAGGACGACACAGTTCGCGCAAGGATATCGCAGCCAATGGCAGTGAGAGCAGCTAGGAATCAATGGCCAGAAGTCACAGCAATCGGGATTTACAACGTCCGGAAGTCAAGCCGAGCAAGCATAGGACCGGGAGTCACGAAGTGAACCGAAAACTAAAATGGAATACTAAATCGAGTAGTAGTCGCGATACCACTCAACGAACTTCTGGATTCCGACGCTAATGCTGGTTGAGGGTCGGAACCCTACTGCATCCTCTAACGCGTTGATGTCAGCAAACGTAGCCGGTACGTCCCCAGCTTGCATCGGCATGAGATTTCTCTTTGCCTGAATTCCAAGTGCTTGCTCAATGGTTTCAATGAAGGTTGATAACTCAACTGGGTCATTGTTGCCAATGTTATAGATCCGATAGGGTGCTGCGCTGGTGGAGGGATTAGGGGCGCTGCTGTTCCAGTCAGGATCTGGTGCTGCAATTTTTGCGGAAGTTCGATCAACGCCTTCAACGATATCGTCAATGTACGTGAAGTCACGCTGCATTCGCCCTTCATTGAAAACGTCAATGGGACGCCCTTCGAGAATAGCTTTCGTGAACAAGAACAACGCCATGTCAGGGCGTCCCCATGGACCATATACAGTGAAAAAACGCAGGCCAGTGGTGGGTAGCCCGTACAGGTGACTGTACGTGTGGGCCATCAACTCATTGCTTTTTTTGGTGGCAGCATAAAGACTCAAAGGATGGTCAACACGGTCAGCAGTACCAAAGGGCATTTTGGTCCCACCGCCGTACACACTGCTACTGCTTGCATAGGTCAGATGAGGTGTCTTGGCATGCCGGCAGGCTTCAAGAATATTCAAGAAACCTACAATGTTACTTTCCGTGTAGGCACGTGGATTTTCAAGAGAGTAACGAACGCCCGCCTGAGCAGCCAAGTTGACAACTCGGTCAAAATTGTGGTCGCGAAAGACTTGGTCGACTTTTGTTTGGTCAGCCAGATCGGCTTCTACGAACTTGAAGTTGTCAAACTCTGTCAGAAGCTTCAAACGCTCGCGTTTCAGGTTAACACTGTAGTAGTTATTGAGATTATCAAAGCCAACGACTTCTTCTCCCCGCGCAAGCAAACGCATTGAAAGATGAAAACCGATGAATCCGGCGGCACCGGTAACCAGATGTTGGCTCATGAATTTTGGCTTATTTCGACTTTAGACAGGTTCTTCTGCGGCTGTGTTGTGCGGCTCAGGGATACCGGGGATAATTCGCGTGACATTCACTTTGGTGCGACGCAGTTCTTCGATCTCAGCCGCCATCTGTGCGATCAGTTCGGCAATTTCTGTTCCAGCAGTTTCCCCGATATTCACAATCAATGCTTTTCGTGAATTGTAGCTTAAGCCAGGAGTTTTCATGGCACGGTATTCCCTGTTCTGATAGATAAGTTCTCTGACTAGATGAGTCCTATAACACTATTTGGCAGCCGTCAGCGATTAAGCAGTTCCTATTCAACAGTGACGCTTTTTGCCAAGTTTCGCGGTTTGTCCACGTCGCAGTCACGAAGCAGTGCAATGTGATACGACAACAGCTGCAGGGGCACGATGGTCACGATGGGTTGTAAAAACTCCGGAACCTGTGGGATTCGAATCACGTCATCTGCAATTTTGTCCACCTGGGGGTCGTCGTGGCTTGCAATGGCGATGATGGGACCGCCACGCGCTTTGACTTCTTCCATGTTGGCCATGACTTTGCTGTAAGTCGTCCCTTGGGGGACGATGAATACGCTAGGAGTGGCGTCGTCTACCAGAGCAATTGGACCGTGTTTCATTTCGGCAGCGGGATATCCCTCTGCGTGGATGTAGCTGATTTCTTTCAGTTTCAGAGCACCTTCAAGTGCTGTTGGAAAATTGAATTGCCGTCCGAGATACAGGAAATTGTCGGCCTTGTGATATTTTTCCGCGACTTCGCGAACTTTGGTATCGCATCCCAACGCGATCTGAACCGCGTTGGGGAGTGTTCGCAAATTTTCGATCACCTGCCGACCGTTCTCAAAGCTGAGATGCCGCATTCGGCCAAAGTAAAGTGCCAGCATCACCAGCACACAGCATTGCGATGTGTAGGCTTTGGTGCTTGCGACTCCGATTTCAGGTCCTGCATGCAAGTACACTCCTCCATCGGCTGCCTGAGCAATGGAACTGGCAACCACGTTGCAGATTGCCAGAGTGCGATGCCCTTTGCGTTTTGTTTCCCGAAGCGCCGCCAGTGTGTCGGCGGTTTCTCCACTTTGGGTCAGCCCAAAGACAAGCGTGTTTTTTTCGATGGGTGGATTGCGGTAGCGTAACTCGCTCGCGTATTCAACACTCACCGGGATTCGAGCCAACTCCTCAATCAGGTATTCGCCTACCAAGGCAGAGTGCCAACTCGTCCCGCAACCCGTCAAAATGATTCGCTCGACGTTGCCTAGCTGCTGCGGTGTCAGATTGAGTCCTCCAAAAACGGCGGTGGCATTTTCATCGTCCAGCCGACCTCTCATGGCATTGCGAAGAGACTCAGGTTGCTCGTAGATCTCTTTGAGCATGAAGTGGTCGAATCCTTCCAGATTGGCTTCACCACTCTCAACCTGCAGAGGTTGGATGTCCACTCGTACTTTGCCTTGATCACGATGGAGAACTGAGAATCCTTCGGGAGTGAGGACTGCAATTTGATGATCTGCGAGATAGACAATTCGGTCAGTGCGACCAGCTAAAGGAGAAGCGTCGCTAGAAACAAAGTACTCACCTTGTCCCACTCCGATCACAAGAGGGCTACCGAAACGCGCTGTGATCATCAAACTAGGCTTGTCAATAAAACTGATTGCCAGCCCATAGGTTCCCTGCAAACGGGCGAGCGTCATTTGTACTGCGTTCAAATAACGAACATTAGGCTTGCCAGTGACGTCCGGAGACTTCTTGAGATTCTCGGCCAGCAAGTGGGCAATCACTTCGCTGTCAGTTTCGGACCGAAAGCAGTAGCCTTTCTCGACCAATTCATTTTTAAGGGTTTGAAAGTTTTCGATCACACCGTTGTGAACGAGTGCCACCTCACCATCACCACCTAGGTGGGGGTGGGCGTTAGGCTCGGTGGCCGGCCCGTGAGTTGCCCAACGTGTATGGCCAATTCCCAGGCAGCCTGATAACGGGGCTTCTTCCAGTCGGCTAGCCAGGGCATCAATTCTTCCAACCGAACGAGTCACGCCAACCGATTCACCGGTGTGGATCGCCAAGCCCGAACTGTCGTAGCCGCGATATTCCAGCCGACGGAGCCCTTCCACCAAAAAAGGACAAGCTTGGCTTGTTCCGACGTAGCCAACAATTCCACACATCTACTGGCATCTCCAGTCTGAACCTGTTTCCGAGTGCATCAGCCCAGTTGGCAGATGCACTGTCTGCACTGTCGCGAGGCGATTTTTTTCCTGCGACTTGTTCGATCCTGAACAAAAAAACAGATCGGTCAAGCAAGAAAGCGTTGTCTGAAACCGCTTGCGGGGAATTCACCCCTCGGAGAACACATTCTGGGAAGAATCAAGCCGCTCGACGAGATTGATTTCCGATGGACACTTCCATGGAACTCCACGCATCGTTTCGAGCGACAAGCACGCCCGTTCCTTCGTGAGAAATCCGAGCGAGTATTCCCGTGACCGCAGGGTTATTGTCAATCACGCTGGCGTCGGCCACGAGAATCAGGTCAACAGACCCGATGGTGTGAGCGATCTTCATCAAACCTTGATCAACCGAGCCCGGGAACAATTGTGGATGAATGTTGTGGTTCCGCAATGTCTGATGAAATTGCTTCAGGTTCACGCCACCAGCCAGTTCAAACTCATCAACCGCATAGTAGCGAATGGAGTCAGATTGACGAGAAAGTGTCTCCATCACCGCGATTGCCTGTGAGCCATCCCCCACGCCAACTTCCAGCACTGAATGAACACTGACCGCTTTCAACTGCTTACAGAGTCCGCTGTGGGGGCCACCCCCAAACATCCCGAATGTTGTTTTCGCGGGGCGTTTGACCGCCTTCGTGTGACTCTTCGCCGAGGCTTGTGAAGCCTGCGTCGTCGGATTTTGAGATTCCTGTGCCTTGGGCTCTGGCGTAGTAGTGGCTTGACCCCGAAGAGAATTCCAGAGTTTCAACAACGGCATCAGAAAATACCCCAATCAGACGCATGTAAGAGACACAACCACAGCCTCTCATTCATCGGGCGATCAGGGTCCAGAAATCGATTGGTTTCCCGCTGGGTCAGGTTAGGCGATTCGTGGGGGAGTCTTCGTTTTGTGCACCCTGTGCTAGCAAATGAAGGTGCCCCTCAAAACTGATTAATTGCCAATCAACACTAAAAAGAACGCATCACCGCAGAAAAAACTTCATGTTCAGCTTAAGTCGGTAGCGTGAGCGGAACAGGCAGCAGAATAAGGCCACTGGTGGGATGAAGGCGCCGCTTGGCCTGAGTTATCAAGGAGCGTTTTGTTCGAGGCAGGGGCTGTCCCGCCGTCCGTGAAAATTTCCAATCAGCTAACTACCGAGCAGGTATCGCCGTTCGAGCACTTTCAGCTTCGGCATACGAGCCCAATAGGTTTCACTGCGGCGACGTATGCCTCCGCGGTCACTGCACATGCAGGGGTGAGCAGTGGACACCGCAGCGACACTGGAAGTCTGGGCGAGCTTCCAGTTTGCCCTGCAGTCTAGTTCGTTCTGCAGCCCAGTTGTTCTGCAGCCCAGTAAGCAGCAATGGAAACGCAAACCATCTGACCGAAGGTTTGCGGTCTCGTTGTCTATTTCTCGTTCTTAAACCACGGGCGACGCGCGTTCATGGTGATTTCATCGTCGAGTTGCTTCATCCTTTGCTGCAAGCGATCCACCATCTCAGGGTGTTCGGAAGCAAGGTTGATTTGTTCTCCGATATCTTTGCTAAGGTCAAACAGCATGACTTGCGGTCTTGCCTTTGCCGTAGCTGCGTTTTTCTGGTTTCTTCGTTGCCTTGGTTTTTTGACCAGCAGTTTCCAGTTGCCTTGCCTGAGGCCTTCCAGGTTACCCTGCGATGTGTAGTGTACGAATTCACTCCGTGGGGATTGCTCCGTTTCACCCATCCACAGTTTGGACACATCGATACCATCGATCTTGTTTTGTTTTGGCAGCGGTTTGCTGGTAAGAGCGGCAATCGTTGGAAGCACGTCGATTGTTCCGGTCAACTCGTCGCAAACCGTTCCCGCTGGAATTCCTGGCCCACGGATCAGGCAGGGAACGCGCTGCCCGCCTTCAAAAGTTGTTCCTTTGCCTTCGCGCAGAGGGCCAGCAGATCCACCATGATGTTTGAACGGTAACCAAGGGCCGTTATCGGTCGTATAGATAACGTAGGTGTTATCCGAAAGTTTCAATTCGTCTAGCGTGTTGAGTAGTCGACCGACCTCCGAGTCAATGTGCTCGATCACGTTGATATAAGCATTCAACGGGTTGGGGTCGCGGACATCATCAGGAACATAAAGAGGTATGTGTGGCATGGAGTGTGGAAGATAAACAAAGAAAGATTCATCACGGTGTTTCTTGATGAAGTCGATTGCATTCTGTGTGTATCTTCGAGTCACTGTTCGCTGATCGACCGGCAACTCAATGATTTCTTCATCCTTGATCAGTGGCGTTTTCCATTTGGTCAAAGTGGACTCAGGATCCTTCCAAAGAATGTCCATCCCCGCAGCACCACCTTGTGGTTTCCCTTTATTGTCGGGATGGTTCATGTCGTTGGAGTAAGGGATGCCCAGATAGGTATCAAACCCATTTGATGTCGGTAGGACTTCTGGGTGATGGCCAAGATGCCATTTCCCGAAGCAGGCTGTCGCATAACCTTGTGACTTCAGGTGATCCGCGATCGTATGTTCGCTTGGGTTCAAACCTTTGGTTGATGTCGGAAACAGAACATGTTGATGCATCCCTACACGTTTCGGGTAGCAACCCGTTAGCAGGGCGGCACGCGATGGTGTGCAGACAGGAGAAGCAACCATGAAACTGGTGAATTTTCGACCCTCCTCCGCCAACCGATCGACGTTTGGCGTTTGAATCGTCTCGGATCCAAAACAACTCAGGTCTCCATATCCTTGATCGTCTGCGAAGATAATCACGAAGTTCGGATCGGATGCGTGTGCTTTACCAACGCAGGAAAAGAGTGCGGCACAAATTGACAATGAGAAAAGTAATTGTGTCGAGCTTTTCATTTGGACTGACCTTGGGATGAATGGTGCAGGAGTGAACGACCAGTTTAGCATGGCTGATTGAAAATTCGCGATCTCAAATCCTGTTTCTACGTGATTCCCAGAGAACAGTCTGCCAGAGAGAGCAAGATCGCAGCGGGGTATCGCGTGAAAGGCTGTTGGCGTCTGAATCAGGCGATTCGATTTGATTGTGTCTTGAACAGTGAACTTATGATGGAGTCGGGCGTGGGGCTCATTCTTGTGAATTGTTCCGCGAGGGGCTCTTGCCGTGATTGGTTTCGATTCTTCCCCCAAAGTACTTGTCCCGAATCCACTTCGGTTGCCAAACGTCCAGGACACGCTTGCTGTTGTTGTAATTTGGCTCTTTCGGTGCAGGGTTTTGCGAGCGCAGTGGATACGGATCGCCTAACCGAGTTCGCCATTGGTCCATAAGCACGTGCATTTTACGGGCGTCATTATGATACGCAGGGTCAGCAGCAAGGTTGTTCAACTCATGGGGATCGTTGGCCAGATCATAAAGTAGTTCATGGTTGATCCGGGGGTAGACATGCAGCTTCATGTTGCCATTACGAACAGCGCGTTGGTTATCTTGAAATGGCAGAAACAATGAGTCACGCACGGCTTCGTTTTGACCTTCGATGATAGGATTGAGTGCTTTTGAATCAGCTGAAGCGGGGATGTCGACATGAGCGAATTCACAGATCGTCGAATACAGGTCATGTACGTAAGTCAGGGCATTGCTCGATTTGCCAGGGGGCACGCCCGGGCCTCGCAAGATGAGAGGACAACGCATGCTTTGCTCATAGATGTTCTGTTTTCCCAGTAAGCCATGGCTTCCCATGGCCAAGCCATGATCTGCGGTGTAGATCACAATCGTGTCTTTCGCGAGTCCATTGTCTTTCAGCGCCTGAAGCACGCGACCCACTTGTTCGTCAAGATGCGTTACCAAGCCGTAGTATTCACAAAGTTGATCACTGATGACCTCCCTCGTTCGTGGCCATGGTGCCAGGCCTTCGTCTCTACCGGATGTTGCTTGAGGAGCATTCTGAAAAGGATGCAAGGGAAGAAAGTTCTTTGGCAGTGGCGGTCGTTTTTTGTAGTAAATTTCCCGGTATTTTTCGGGGGGATTGCGCGGATCATGGGGTGCCATGAATGCAACGTATAGAAAAAACGGCTGTTCGCTCTTGGCGGTTTCGATGAAATCCACTGCTTCGTCAGCAAATACGGTACTTGAGAATCCTTCGGCAGCGCGTTTCGGGCTCAGCTTTCCATCCGTCAGATCCTGCACTTGAAAGTCCGCATGATTCGCCATCCCGCCCATGTAAACAGAACGACCATTCGAAAATGATTGCTCGAGGGTTCCACGGCCATTGTGCCATTTGCCAATGATGAAGGGTTTGTATCCCGCCTCGGTTTTGAGCAGGCTTGGCAGGGTGGTTGCATTAGCCCAGTTCGAAGCCGGCCTTTTGGAAGGTAGGTTCATCCAGTGTTTTCCAGTCATTAACATGGCACGACTGGCGACGCACACTGCACCGCTGAAAGAGCCAGCGCAGTAGTTGCGCCGAAAACTGAATCCCTCGCTAGCGAGCTGATCAAGATTCGGTGTTTGAATGTGCGGGTTACCATGAGCACTGATTGTGTCAGCACGTTGATCATCTGCGAACAGAAAGACAATATTGGGGCGTGTTGTTTCCTCTGCCAAACAAATGTGGGCACCATGGAACACTAATGTTGAAAAGATCGCAAAAATGATTTTTGGCATCAGTTAGTCCAAAGGCGTTTATGGTTCTGCCCTGCACTCGCAGGCTGATCCAGGGGCGGTATTCGTGCTTGCCTTCTAGTATATCTGGATCTTGCACGAAGGTTTGAAGACTGAGTTCATTGACGCAGGGTAAATGAATTATTCGTGCATCGTAATTAGAGTTAGCGGAGCGCGTGTTTTTCGATGTGGGCAAATGCGGGCATTTTTGAATGCAACAACCGGGTAACGCAGTCATCGCCGACACGGCCCAATAGAGACCCAAAGTTGGTTTTGGACCAACGGTATTCAGTTAAGTCAGCTACTGGACCACGTAGATCAGCTGATTTCCTGAGCTGCAAAACCTAGCAAGGCCAGCCACATGCTCGTGCAGGTATTGAATGTTCTGTGCATGAACTGCAATGCATGTGTCAAGGAATCGTGTTGATTTCTCGGACCTAGAGTTTCTCTTTCCAGAACGGCACCATCGATGTCCAAATGCCTTCTCTCCTGAATCGAGAAAAAATCGCTGCTGCGATGTGAATTGAAATCAGGAAGTAGCTAAGAGAAGCACAAAACTCATGTAGAGCAAGCGAGAAATCTTGCAGTGGTCCCTGTCGGATTTCCAATGCGAATAACCCAGCGATCATCAATCCGGAGAGTGGAAGTAAAGCCAAGCACAAATAGATTGATCTGTGAATGGCCTTTGCCAGGCGTTTGTGAAACAGAGACACCGGTTCACGTGCCCCGAGGAACGTCTCGAATCGTCTCATGTAGAAGTAACGCATCAACACGATCAAAAGAAATAGACTCACAAAGGCAACCTCAAGAACGAGCAATCCTGCATCTTCTAATTGAGACACATCGTTAAGTTGCTTCAGTAACCCGTACGCATACAGGAAGATGAATCCCCAGTGGAATGTTTTTGCGAGTTTCGTGTGAGAACCGTCCGTGACCATGACGGCTCAGGCTAAAGAATTCCTGTATCTTGTTCCATCCCCCCCGGCAGGTTCAAACTTGAGTTGCTTGCTGGAGAGTTTTTTTTGCAAAGGGAATGCTTTTTTAAGTGTGCTCATTTGGTGATGCGTTGTCACTGCGGTCTCAACGTGTCATCAAGCGGCGCGATGGTTGATGGCTGTTCAAGATGTCGTTGAATTGCCTAATGGGCGAGGCATTATCCGCCCCTTAACCCCAGGAACCTACCGTGTATGCGACCTTGCTACCGGCGAATTGCAGTGGGAGCTACCAACGACCGCAACGACTGTTTCGAATGGGTCTTTTCACCCGTTGCAAAGCAAATAGGAATTCAGATTGGTAACCGTTTTCAGGTCTGGGATTACGAAAGCAACGTGCAGATTTATGACACGCCGCTGTTTTTCTCGGGGTTGGAAACACCTGCCTTGTTTCCCGATGGCAAACGGGTCTTTTGTGGTGCTGCCGTCTATGATTTGCGGAGCGGTTTGGTCCTCAGTGGACTTTCTCAGAGAGGTCTCCACACCGCGATCGTGAATGACGGATTTCTGATCAACGAAGAACGTGGGCAGTTGAATTATTGGCGTCGTCGTCGCGTGGAAGGTTCGTGGTCACCGCTCAGTTTTCCCGAGGCTTGGGTCACTGGAGCGTTAGCGATCGCATGTAGGTTCAATGTTGTTGGCTATTCGCGTCGAACGCGGAGCCATGATTAGCATTTTGCCAGCCATCGGTATTTTCGTATGGCTGAGTTCTCTGTGTGACTGTTCTCTCTGAATGTTCTTGTGCAGAAAACCAGAGTAAGCAACGATTGCTTTTGAGCACTAAGACTGTCGATCTGCCGTGGTCTGTGGTGACTTGAATGGTTTCGTATACCACGCCGCAAACGATCGACATGATCGTGAGATATCATCGCCTGCCAAGACAGCACATGGCACGAGAAAAAGCGTCACACCCGTGGCAAACAGCACTCCGAACGCGAGCGAAACGGCCATCGGAATCAGGAATTTTGCCTGAATTGATGGATCGAAGATCAGCGGTGTCAAACCCACAAATGTGGTGACCGACGTCAAGAAGATCGGACGAAACCGATTGGTTCCCGATTCGGCGACGGCCTCAAGAAGAGAACTTCCTGCTGCGCACCGGCGATTGATAAAGTCAACCATCACCAGAGTATCGTTGACCGCGATCCCAGCCAGTGCCAGCATCCCGAACACTGACAGATAGGAAGGGGTTAGATCGAGCAGGATGTGCCCGAAGATGGCACCAATGATGGCAAAGGGTACTGCCAGTAGCACATAGAGTGGCTGGATCAACGATCGTAACGCCACGGACAGCAGGCCGTAGAGTGCTAGACCGAGAAGGATTGCGCCGATAAATGTCTGCTTTCGCGTTGTTTCGGCATCCTCAACGTAACCGTCATAGCGAAACGTAAGTCCTGCTGAATTGCATAGCTCCCGAAGCGCCGGATCAAGATCCCTCGCGATCGCAACCATGTCAACGCTTTCATCTCTCACGTTCGCACCAATCCGAGCCACCTCGGCTTTGTCTTTACGCTCGATGTTGCTGGGGGCTTTGACGACATTGATGGTCGCGATCGTTTTGAGCGGTACTTTGTCGCCAGATGGCGTGCGGATTTTCAGTCTGTCGAGCGTGTGAAGCGACCGTCGACCCGATTCAGGCAATCTCACCATGACGCGTACATCATCGGTTCCACGCTGAAACCGCTGTGCCTCTTCGCCATAGAAAGCCTGCCGAACCTGACTGGCCAACATTGATTGTGTTAGCCCCAGTTCGGCGGCACGAGCTTTCAAACTGATTCGAAGTTCATCTTGTCCCTCGTCAACGTCTGTCCATTGGTCTTTCAGACCAGGATAGGTCTCCAGCATTGCCTTGATTTTTCGGGCAACTTCCCGCTTGGCGGGTGAATCTGGTCCGCGAAGTTCCAAATTGAATTCGTCATCGTCCGGTCCCCACTCACGGACCATGGCCGCCTCGGTACGAGTGCGGAACTCACGAGCCTCGGGGATTTCCCCAACCAGTTCACTCCACCGGGTTGCCAAGTCCGTGTTGGATGGCCCAGGTTCGCTGCGTTGTTCTGGGGGTAAAACTTCGAAGGAGGCGTACCCTCGTGATCGGTCGTAGTCGCGACCAGGACGTGAGGCACCGGCCATCGTAACCACGTTGCCCACCATTGATTCACCTGTGACGGGATCAACGGCTTCTTTTTGAAGGACATCAAGTGCGTCGGTGATGCGTTGCACGTACCGCTGAGTGACTTCCATCGGCGTATTGCTGGGCAGGCTGAGCATCGCGCTGATACGGGTGGTGTCGACGGTGGGGTAAGGTACGAATTTCATTCGTCCGCTGGTGCAGTAACCCGCCATCATCAATGCAAGTGCCGTAAAGCTGGCGATCACTGCCCAGCGAGCTGTGATCGCGAGGCGAAGGACGGGTGCGTAAACTCGTTCGATGAAGCATTTCAGCAATCTGGCAACGTAGGCTTGGAAGCGAGAAAACCAGCCGCTTGGCGGTTTGTATCGCAGGTGCTTCAAATGTGCCGGCAAGATCAACTTTGATTCGACCAGCGAAAATATGAGCACCATGGTGACAATCGGTGGAACCTGTCGCGCGTAGTCGCCCCAGTTCCCGTCGAAAAACATCATGGGTAGGAAGGCCACCACCGTTGTTAGTGCGCCGAATGTGACC
>Ga0315322_10000123_pt1 | contig 49386 bp, 29 predicted proteins | sample M110021515metaG_FD_203461 | JGI IMG/M metagenome (GOLD analysis project Ga0315322, IMG submission 203461) | Ammonia-oxidizing marine archaeal communities from Monterey Bay, California, United States - M1 100m 21515 | ecosystem: Environmental > Aquatic > Marine > Intertidal zone | place: USA... | reverse complement strand
TTGGGTGGACGCCACGCGATCGTGATGGATGTCATGGTCGGTGGGCCGCGATTGCGTCTTGATTTCGGTGAGCCGTGCTTGGCTATTTCCAATGGAACGGACATGTTTCAATTGCTCACGCCTGGTCAGCAAAATGGCAGTCCTCTGACTGATGAGGGTTGGCTGGGCTTCGTTGACCGTTTAGGAAAGCAAATCGATGCGATGGATATCGAAAACCGTCGACAGGCTGACCAACAACAGGCTTATTGGAACGAAAGGCATCAGTACGCGGCGGAACGTCTCGCCGGAGAAATAACTGAAAAGGACATTGACCAATTAGTCGGTCAACGGATTGTCATGGCAAAACAGAAGGCAGGTGATCCTGATTCCTTCTTTAACAAGCACGTACGGCCCATCTTTGCCGAGCACTGTTACCGTTGTCATGGTGAAAAAGAACGTGGAGAATTGAATCTGCAGTCTCAGGAAAATCTTTTTGCTGGTGGGGAATCTGGCGATGCAGCAGTAGTACCTGGAAAACCAGAAGCCAGTTATCTGATGGAACTGGTGACTTCTGATGCTGGAGAACGGATGCCTCCAAAGGGTGCTGGTTTGAATAAGAAGCAAATTGAGATATTGAAAGAGTGGATCACCGAGGGCGGCCGTCTCGATTCCACGCCTGTCGAAATCGCAGAAGTGCTTCCAATCGTTGATGATTTAACCTTTCTGAGGAGAGCGTGGCTCGATCTGCTAGGTGTTTCCCCGCCGGTACACGTTGTACGTCAATTCCTGCAGGATCAGGAAGACAACAAACGAGCCCGAATGATCGACCAATTGTTGGTCGATGAGCGGTGGGCGGATAACTGGGTCGGGTATTGGCAGGATGTCTTGGCTGAAAATCCGAATCTCTTAAAACCGATGTTGAACAACACCGGGCCATTCCGTTACTGGGTTCTGGAATCATTCAGAGACAACAAACCCATGGACCGATTTGCAACGGAATTGATCACCATGCGGGGCAGTGTCTGGGGCGGTGGTGCCGGAGGATTCAGTGTCGCAACCCTGAATGATGTACCGATGGCTGCCAAAGCACACATCATCGGAACAGCATTTCTTGGTGTCGATATGAAGTGCGCGCGGTGTCACGATGCGCCTTATCACGAAACAACGCAGGAGACGTTGTTTCAGTTGGCGGCCATGTTGAAGCGGGAACCGATCAAGGTGCCTGCGACCAGCAGTGTACCTGCAGCTTTCTTTGAGCATGTCAGTGCTGGAGGGCGTGAACCGTTGATCGATGTCACCTTGAATATTGGGTCAAAGGTAAATCCAGAGTGGCCGTTCGAACCAGTCAGTGAAGAAGATTTGAGCCGACTGACTTCCGATGAAGAAGATTCACGCGACAGGGCTGCTGCAAACGTGACCTTCTCGCGAAGGTTTGCAGAGGTAATCGTGAATCGTCTCTGGAAGAGGTTGATGGGAGCGGGATTGGTGGAGCCGGTTGATGATTGGGAAGGGCATCTACCTTCGGATCCTGCTTTGCTGGCTTACCTAACAGATGAATTTATTCGGGGAGGTTACGACCTGCGCTTGCTCACCGGCCAGATCATGAGATCGAAACTGTACCAACGCGTGGCCCAAGATGTACCAGCAAACCTGGTCGAATCAAACCGGTTCTTTGAAGGTCCCTACCGGCGTCGCCTGATGGCCGAGCAAATTGTTGATAATGCATGGCATGCGGCAGGCCGAGAAATGAATCTTGGTCATCTGACAATGGATATCGAGGGACGCTTGGCTCCCGATTACTTCATGAATTTCGGGCAGCCCAAGCACGCATGGGAATTCACAACCATGGCCAATGAACGTGATCGGCCCAGTCTGGCAATGCCAAAAATGCAAGCAGTCGTCGATGCACTGCTTGCCTTTGGGTGGCGAAATTCTCGTCAAGAACCTGTCTCGCATCGAATGGAAGAACCCAACCCGTTACAACCCGGAGTGCTTGCAAATGGTGTGATGGGATCATGGTTAACCCAATTGACTGACGATTCAGAGTTAACGAGGGTGTGCGCGGAAGCGGATTCGGTGGATCAGTTGGTAGAAACACTGTTTCTTCGTTTTTTAACGCGGTTGCCTACGAGCGAGGAAAAACGACGATTTGTTGAAATGCTAAGCAGAGGTTTTGCTGATCGAGTTGTACCAGAAGCGGAATTGTCGCCCGCGATTCAAGTGGAACGCATGCCTTACGTTTCATGGTCGAATCATCTTGATGGTGCTGCAAATTCAATCAAGCAAAAACAGGAAGAAGCAGCCCGCAGAGGTGATCCACCCACACGCTACTTGCGGGTGACTTGGCGTGAGCGGGCAGAAGATGCCGTGTGGGCATTGTTGAATGCTCCTGAAATGATCATTGTTCCGTAAACAGAAGCAAATTAGTCTGTGCGAGAACGGCTTCATGCTATGTTGCTTCCCAGAAGAATTCACTTATTATCGAGATCACGAACTATGAAGCGTAGAGAATTCATTCAGGCCTCTGCCGCAACGTCGGCTGCAGTCGTGACGGGCAGCACCGGTCATGCCTCGCAGTCCGTTCAACTTGGAAAAGCCGAGCACTGTGTGATGCTGTGGCTTGGCGGAGGGATGTCGCAGATCGATACCTTTGATCCGAAGGAACGCGGCGATGCAAAACAAAAAAAAGCAGGATCCTATTACGCCGCGATTGATACTGCCGTTCCAGGTGTGCAAGTTTGTGAGCACCTGTCGAAAACAGCCGGCCTGATGGAAAATGTTACCGCGATACGAACGCTCAATCATGATGTGGTTGATGAGCATGCCGCTGCTGCAAATCGTATGCATACGGGCCGCCCCACTGGTGGTACCGTGACCTATCCATCACTTGGATCGATTGTAGCGCATCAACGGGGCGCGGCGACTGAAGGTGTGCCCGCTTACATGCTGCTGGGGTATCCGAATATCGCTCGTGGTCCCGGTTTTCTTGGCCCCAAGGCTGGTTACGTTTATTCAACCAATATTAATTCCGGGCCTGCTGGATTGGCTCGTCCCAAGTCAATTGCCGAAAATCGTGTTGCCCGTCGTGAGGGGTTGCTGGATGCTGTTCGCAGTGCCGGAGCAAATCGCTTTCATGATGACGCAAAGTTCGCGCAATATGATGCTGTGATTGCCGAAAGTTTGCGGTTGGCCGGACCCGAATTTATGAATGTCTTTGATCTCAGTCGTGAGCCTGATTCTCTTCGCAATGAATACGCAAGTGAATTTGGCCAGCGTTGTTTGTTGACGAGACGGCTTTTTCAAGCTGGTGTTCGATTTGTCGAAATTTCCTACAGCGATAACTTCAAAAACGGAACAGGTTGGGATACACATAACGCAGGTCAGTTAAATCAGCATCTCTTGATTCAGGATCTCGATGCGGCGCTCGCCACATTGATGGCAGATTTGGAAAAGCATGACCTGCTCGACAAAACGGTCATTCTGGTGAACTCTGAATTTGGTCGCCCCGGTGGTTTTGACTCAGGCGGTGGTCGAGGCCATCATTCAAAATGTTTTACAAGTGTAATCGCTGGTGGTGGGTTGAATCATACGGGAGCGTGGGGGCAATCAGACGACGTCAGTGAGAAAGTGATTGACAAGCCAGTCAGTGTTCCAGATTATTTTGCCACTGCACTCGCTGCACTGCAGATTGACCCCACCGCAAATCTCTATGACGGTGATCGGCCTGTTCCGATTACGGATCTCGGCAAACCGATCGCTGAATTGTTTTGATCTGAAGGGCTACCAAAAAGGTGCAGGTTAGATGAGATGCGTTTGGCAGGCGGGATCTGATTACGCGTGTTGACCAGAATCTGATACACGCATGAGGCGATGTGGAACTGATTCTTTTTGCCCAACACCCTACTGTTTCTTAGGGGATACGTCGTTGTTGTTGGGGGATGAGTCACTTTGCTCGGATTGAATGTCGGTCACCGTTGCTCGAACGGTGTCAAATGAGACTGTTGAATCGATCGCGATTGTTTCTTCCGTTTTGCTCAGAATTGTCGCATTTGATTCCGTTTCGTTCCCTGATTGTGTGTTGGTCGGGTTCTCGATATCCGAATTCTCACCTGGCTCGTTATTCAATCTGAGCCGGCGAATGACACGTCTTTCTACAAATTCAATGTGCAGTCTGAGACTGTAGAACTCCTGCATGTATGCCAATGGAACATCTTGCAGGTCATCGAGTTCGGTTTCCATGATTTGCAATGTGTTCCAATGAGCACGCAGTTTCTCGATGTCGTCTTCACCTTTCAGGTCCGTTTCCATTTCGCGGAGTAGTTTGTACCAGCGGTAAATACGAGAGCGAATTCGCCAGCGGTAGAGAGGGGGGGCAACTTTGAAGAGTGGAAAAAGCAAAGTCAGGGCAGGCAGTATCAGAATTGCTCCGCGATCCAAAAACGAAGCAATCCAAAAAGGCAGGTACTTCTGAAGCAGTGGTGGACCAGATTCAAAATAGAGTCTTGCTGATTCGTTTAAGGGGAATTCAATGTATTGCGCAGATGGAAGCTGGGTGTGCTGAAACAGGCTCGGCTCATTTTGGTGAACGGTATCAGCTGCATGTAGTAACATCGGAACTAACGAGTCGTGTAAACGTTTGTTGGCGATGAGGTTAGCAGCTGGCGCAATCAAATGGACATCGGATTTTGGGTAGTTTCTCTCAAGGTCAACAACACCTTCTTCGAGTACCACCGATGACAAAAAGGGGTGCCGTCTTGAGTATGCCTCGTGACGCTCGAAATCGAGTAGATGAAGGTCTGGAATCAGTGCCAGCGACTGGACCGCCTGAGCACTTGGTGATGTGACGAAAAATGCTGCATCAATGGATCCATCTTTGAGTTGGTGCATTGATTCACGACCACCAATCGGCAGGAAATTTGTGGAGGATGACGTGACTCCGTTTTCTTTTAAGAGTAGCGCTGACAAAGCTGCTGTGCCGCTACCAAAACGACCGGTTGCAATCGTTTTGCCCTTGAAAGAACGCAGGTCAGGGTAAGGTTCAGCACTGCGGTAAAATACCCAGAGTGGTTCTAGATACAAACTTGCCAGTGACTCGATGTTGGGGTCTGAAAGTTTGTTTGCTGTAGCAGTCCCGCCTTGAACAATTGCCAAATCGATTTTGTCATCTTTTTGCAGTAATTCATAAGCGTCCAGTGATCCATTACTTGTATGAAGATGAAGCTCGATTCCCTGTTTCGCTAGCTCGTCTACATAGGCGTTCGCAAATTGAAAATAGGCACCATCTGGTGAACCTACCGCAATGTGTATCTCACGTGGAGGCGCTGGCTGGATGAAAAACCAAGCCAAGCAAAATCCGATGAGGGCGACAGCGAACCCACCGCCCCAGATTTTCAGCCACAACGCTCGCAGTTGGCGCCGTGTCTCTCGGAAGTGTTCGCTGAATAAGCTTTCTGAATTAAGGCTCATCGTCAATCAACTGTCCGAAGGTTTGTTTAGGAAACTCGACAACTGAACAATGCTGTGTGCAGTGTTTGCGTCCATGAGATTCCGTTGGGGGCATGGAATCAGTATGCGTACCGTCGTGATTATGGCACGATTTGCCGTGCATGATGGTCATGAATCTTGCGGGAACGACGAATTAACAATGCTTTGTTGTACACGGCTCTTGCGAGGGTGTAGCAACTGCAGCTGGTTTTGCTCGTCATTCCGGAAATGCACTTTTAGAGTTGTCGGCGACTTTCATCCGGTTCCCGCCAAACCTATTGCCTGAGTCAGGACCAAACCAACAAGATCCAGCATCATGCCGGCATTAACCAGAAACAGAATTTTCATCGGTTTGGTTAATGGTTCAACCTCGCTGAGTTCGAAAATGAACGCCACCATTGCGGAGTGATAGTAGTAATCAAACGTTGATAGGGGCTCTCGGAGATCGTTTGGGCAATCCTCTGGAAATAAAAGTAATTGTCGACCTTTGCGCCGTGCTCCCTGATCCAGCCGCCAGTACAGCCAGCCCCAACCGAGAATCAACGCTGGCATGAAACACAGGAATTGTCGCAGCAGTAACATGTTGTCACTGAGGGGGTTGATGATCAGTAGGTTGAGCATCACAAAGCCAATCAAGGTTCTGGCAAGAAGGAAAAATCCCATGCAGTCAAGCAGCAGCCGATTGCTTTTACCCATGACTGGCAAAGCAAACACACACACATAACCTGCGATGAAGAGAGTCGCGATCAGGGGCGACGCGTAGGCAAATATGGGTCTGACGAAGGCAGTGATATTGGCGATCAGAGATTCTGATTCCTCAAAACCATGGAAAATCGCGTTCTTGAGAGACAGGAATATGAACATCTGCCACATGCACATGATCACCGGTTCAGTCCACGTGTAAAGACTGGTTGTGGACGATTCTGTCGATGTTTGAGGCATCAGGTACTGTGATTTGGCGGGCTGGACTGGGGCGTGGTTTCTTTTTCCTCTGATGATTCTAGCGATCTGGTTGTTGGAGCGGAAACCACTCGATTTTGGGTGATCAGGGGCATCCCGATTCGACAACACAAGAGCGTAATAAATCGTCATACTGGTGACGTGTCGATTTCGTCTTATTGTATCCCCACAAATCCATAAGATTCATGATGTCTGTGCGAGTCTTTTTGCCACTGTCTGCATTGTTTCTTGCCATTCCTTTTGTCATTGGGCCGCATTCATGCGTTTTTGCGCAATCAGAGGGGATTGCAAGTCTAACCGGCAAGCAGTCGCCCCTTTCGGAGAAAGAGGTGATTGCGTTTTTCGGTGATTCTATCACCCAAGCGGGCGCTCGGCCCGGCGGCTACTGCAAGTTGATCGGTGACGCGATTGCCAAAGAAAAACCTGAACTCGGGGTGGAGATCGTGTATGCCGGTATCAGTGGAAATAAAGTTCCCGATCTTGAAAAGCGTCTAGAGCGAGACCTGCTTAGCAAATCGCCTTCTGTCGTGTTTATCTACATTGGGATCAATGATGTTTGGCACAGCACGCGTGGCAATGGGACGCCCACGGTGCAGTTTGACACTGGGCTTCGGCGTCTCATTAAAAAAATCTCTGACAGTGGTGCGAAAGTTGTGGTGTGTACACCGAGCGTGATTGGTGAGAAAAAAGAGGGCGCTAATTCACTTGATGAGATGCTTGATGAATATTCGGAGATAAGTCGCCGAGTTGCGTCCGAAACCGGAGTAACCCTTTGTGATTTGCGGAAGTTATTCGTTGATCATCTGAAAGAGAATAATCCGGAGAACAAACACAGCGGGATTCTCACACGAGATGGAGTGCACCTTAATATCGATGGAAATCGCTTTGTTGCTGCATTGGCTTCGGAAGCCATCGCCAATGCACTTCAAAAAGGTGAGCCGACAGCTACCGCAGAGGGTAGTCTTTTCAATGGAAAAGATTTGACTGGCTGGCACGTAGATGTACCACACCTCGACAAAAATCCTGACGCCAAACCAACCTTCGTTGTCCGCGACGGCATGTTGGTCAGTCTTGGAAATCCTCAGGGCCATTTGATTACGGATCGAGAATATGAAAACTTCCGACTGGAAGTCGAATACCGTTTTGCGGCGAAACCTGGAAATTGCGGTGTGCTTGTCAATGCGTCCGATCCGCGGGCGCTCTACAAAATGTTTCCAAAGTCAATCGAAGTTCAAATGAATCACACACACGCCGGTGACTTCTGGTGCATCGTCGAAGACATCACAGTGCCGGATATGGTTAAACGCCGCGGAGCCAAAGAAAAATGGGGCATCACGGAAGGTAAAGCCAGACGAATACTGAACCTCACTGATGGTTCCGAGAAGCCAGTGGGTGAGTGGAACCGATTGGATATCGAATGTCTTGGTGACCAAATCAAAGTGTGGGTTAACGGTGATCTTGTGAATCATGGCACCGGTTGCACTGCCAGCAAGGGCCAGATCGCGCTGCAAGCTGAAGGTTCCGAGGTCGAGTTCCGTAAACTGGAACTGAGTACAATCGACACTCTGAGTGATTGAAACCATTGAGTGATTTGAAGCAGATGCGTTGCGTTAAATCAGGTGCGTCAAATCAGGTGCGTCAAATCAGGTGCGTCAAATCAGGTGCGGCACATCAGGTGCGTAGCACGAGGCTTTGTTTCAGCCCTTCGGCTGGTTTCAGTCCTTCGTCCGGTTACGGTACTTGGGCAGAAAATGGTTCCACGCACTGTCCCATTCGATCGCCTACTCTTGCGTAGATTTCGCGATGCTGCTGCGAGTGCTGCAATAAATCTTGGTCGAATCGGACACGTCCAGGTTCAAAAATAGTCATGGTCGACGACCCGCCAAATTTGAAATACCCCTTTTCCGAACCCTTCAGCACGCTGGTTTGTTCGGAATAGGTTTGGCAAATGCCGCCAACGCATGTGGCACCGATTTCCAATAACAGAACCTCACCGAAATGTTCGGTTTGTAGACGTGTCAGGCAACGTTTGTTCTTAGCCAGAATTTGGATATTTTGAACGAGTGCAATTGGGTTGACTGAGTACAGCGGCCCGTTCAACAGTTGGGTTTCGCCCGGCACGCCAGCAACAGGAAAGTGGAATCGGTGATAATCCACCGGACACAACCGCGAAAGTACAAGACTGCCCGAAGCGTATCGTTCGGCGAGTTGAGCATCACCGAGCAAGTCAGGAAGGTTGAATGTTTCACCTTTGACAAACAAACCGTCAGATTGGGAAATATTGGGAATGCACATGTGGCGACCGTCCGCCGGAAAAACCAGACTCTCTGATCCTGAATCAATGGGGCGGGCTTCAGGTTTCAGCTGTCGGTAAAAGAATTCATTGAAGTTCTTGAACTCAGCAGTTGGTCGTCGGAACTCATGCGGATCAAGTGCATATTCCTCGATGAAGGGAAGAATCTTTTCAGCCGATTTGGTTTGATCCATTCGCCATCCGTACCAATGGGAAAACCAAGCTCTTTTCACCATCGACGTCAGAGCAATGCGTCCCCCCAGTGTCCCATAGGTCCACCGAAGAAACTTGTCACCATAGACTTTTTCGATGCATTCTTCAGCGCGATAGCGATCGTAGTAGACGATTTCGTCCATCAGGTGTAATCAATCAGTTTTGGTCAATCAAACGGGATCAGAACGTAACTCGTCTGACATTGTGACCGAAACCGACGCTCACGCCGAGATCCCTGTCGGGAATTCATGAACGTAGGCTATGACGATGTTCGTCAGCTATTCCGGTTGACGCATTCGCCAGCGGATTGCACTGCGGAGCCCATCGTCTTCAAATTGCATTTCAAGACGCAAATAATCGATTTGATTCATCAAGCCAAACGGTTTATCAGGATCGAAAGCGGGTTGGCGTTGACGCTTTGGATCGCCGTAATCGTTGCTGGACAGGTGTTGGTGCTTCCACTTCAGTTGGTCGCCCAGGACGGTTTTTGGAAAGAAACCAAATAGCCTTTGATGCTCCAATCTTGCTTCTTCGACCCCGATGTCTTTGCCAAGCATGAATGGCAGTAATCTTCCAAGTCCCGACATCGCAACCCGCGAGTTCGCATCAGATGCGGCAGCAAACAAACCAGGCAATTGCTCAATGCAGGCATCTGGATTCACCTGTAGTGATGCCGCGTTGAAGTCTGCTGCGTTTACTTGCGTAACTTTCTCTTTTGTTGACCAGGGAATGTTCCGAACTACGACGTAATCATCGACGATCTCGATGCCGTAACGCAGTTTGACCATTCCCATGATGTCCATCATCCAGACCCATTTTTCTTGATCACCGACTTGGAAGATCTGAACGCGAAAATCATCGAATCCATTGTCGGTTACGGTGAAGCGTGTCGCGGCTTGCCGAAGTAACTGCGCTGTTCGGTCTGGGTTCCGCGTATTAATGAAAATACTGCATGGGCGGGTGAACATGGACAATGCGACTGGGATCATGATTGCATCGGGATCCATGCCATTCATGGATGAGCCGAAGGACCCAAATACGTCACCACTACCTAGGGCGATGATCGGGTCCGAGTCGAAAACCGCTAAATGAATGCTGGGACCAAGATCATCCAGTACCGCAGCGCTGGTGCCGGAGTAGCGAGTGAATAAGTCGGAAAACCCTTCGGCGATTCCATCCCATGCCATGTCGGAGAGATTCAGCGAGAATTTGACGACCGGAGTGGGCTCGATTGTTGGAACAGCAAGGGTGTTCGCAGTGCGATCCGTTTCAAGTGCCATTCTCAATGTGTTGTAAATGGAGTTGTCCACCAACGGTAAGATGAACGTCGACACCTCAAGTTGTTGCGGGGCTGATTCATCAAGTCGAATTGCGATTGGGTCAAAGAAACGTCTCCAGTACCTCGAATAGTTCTGTAGGTATTCGGCGTACGCCTTCGCCTCAGCGCCCGTGGCTTTGTTTATCGGAGACTCGGTCAACGAACGCATATTCGCGAGCGTGCCATAAGTTTCTGAATGGACCAATCCGCTGGCGTCCAAATGGTACTCCTGGTCTGGCCAGTTTTCAGGGAGATATCCATGCTTTTTCAGTTGTTCGCAATCCATGATTGCGTCGGGGGCATCAAGTTTGGCCAGCATCGCGTGGGCGGTTAACGCTTCCATCTTTTTCTTCGCCAAAATTCGGCGCAGTTGTCCGATCTTCACTTCAGGGCCGACCAGTCGTCGAACGAAGGGGTCCGAAAAATAGGCGTAACCTCGTGTCTTTTCGGTGATGTCAAGTTTCGTCAGCATGTAGCGAAATTCATCACTCTTGCCCAAACTGTTCTGGCCGTTGTTTGCATGAAGCTCCAGAGATCTCTTCAGCTCGCTCTGGCTGGTGGCAAGAAAGAGTAAATCGCCTCGCAACGCAACGTAGGCTGGATCATCTGCACCACGCATTTTCATGATCGACTGGGATTGATCGCCAGACGGATTTAGTAATTTTAAAAGTCCGTTGATTAGTTCCGGCTGTTCGACTTTGGCAATCACAGTCAAGTCAGTACCATCAATGAAGAACAAGTCGGGGCAGAACATCGCCATCTCGCGTATCAACCCCGCCTTGAGGATTGCATCGAGTTGCTCACGACTTAGTCCGAGTTGCCTCAGGTACCGTTGTTCCAGCCCATAGTTCAGTGAATTGCCGGTAAATGCGGCGCCGGCCGATGCGATGAACGGTGCGCCCGCGTCCAGCATCCTCGCAACGGTTGCAGGTTTACCCACGTAGAGAAAAAAGCGATCCTGAGGTGTATAGTTGGCGAGTTCAAGCTGACCACCTGATTTTCCTGCCAACATCTCCTTGAATGGGTGCGAGCTAACTTTCACGCCTTCGATCGAAGTAATGTCAACTGACACGTTGTGGTCTTTGGATGCCTGCTCGGCTTGATCCTGGACTGTTAACGCTTGCAGCTGCAGGGTCTCTTCGACGGCAGCACGTCCTCCCAAAATGGAAAAGGCGGACGTTGTTCTTCCTCTACGATTGTTTTCCCGCATTCGAATCGAGTTGTTCGTCCAGTGATGCAGGGCTGTGCCCGAACTCTGGCTTAAATAGGGTGTCCAGTCGATGAGACGCGCTCGCATGAGCACGTCAAGTGGTTTATCAAGTAGTTTGGTTTTTGTCGCGATCTGCCATGTCAGATTTTGGTTCTCATTCAGGACGTGGTTGTGAACTTCAATTTTGAGCGTTTCAGATAGCGGGGAATTCGCGAGACCTACAAATTTGTAGGAAATGGTCTTTCGTTCATTTGCCTTTTTACGTTCCTGATTGCTGATCAGCGGCCGTATTTTTTGCCCGGTACGCTTCAACAGAGCCTTGTCGATCGTGATGCGTTCGGATGAGCCATCGGTGTAGAGCATCCAGTGTTTGTTATCATCGACTAAAGGTCGAATCTCAAATGCCAACGGACGGCGGTTTTCTCTCGGGACATTCCATCGTACAGGAGGACGGTATCCGTTTTTAGCTTGTGCCAGTTCATGAGGAAGTGGTGGTTGTTTGGTGAATTCAAATTTTACGCGGGGGATCAAATGAATGAATGGTCCTTCGATTTGATTTTCGAATAAATCTGTTAAGTCGCGACTGCTTCTCTCAAGTGAATTCCACCGACTGCCATGTTTCTTCGACTGCTGGAAATTAACCAGTTCTTGCATGGATGACGGTCCAACTCTGGTTCCTTCGAGTGCAAATTGTTTGCAATCATGATAGCCATCTTGGATGTGCCATCTTCCACTGTTAAGCGCATCAGCTTCCATCACCGTGTACATTCGTTTGCCAAGTTGCCTTGCACGCCATGAGGCGGATGGCACCAAATAAAGTTCACGAAAAGCATTCTGATGATCGGAGTCATGAGGCTGCCAGAGACCTTCTGCCGGCAGATTGACCGTGCCTTCGTAAACAAATGAGCCTCCAACGGCTAAAGGCCCGGAAGCAGTTTTTTCCACCTGTGTTTCAGCAGTGACAGTTGTCACTAAAATCAACACCGCGAAGAATGAGTGCAAGAAATGCATACCAACTGTTCTTTGTGATTGAGGAGTTGTTAAATCCAATGGCGTGAGGGCAACGAGCAGTGAACCCTGCCAACTTCAAATCTGAACCATGTGAAATCTGAACCATGCGAACCGCTTGACATGTCTGGCTCAAGCCAGGGCATGAAGCACTGTGTATGGCGTGAGCCTCTCTCGTCGTGTTGGTTGCGCAAACAACCGACGATTTACAAAGAAGTTGATAAATACTCACAGGCAATTATTTATATTTACCTGAGTTGTGTCAAAACAGATTGGTGCGGAGTTGACGTCCATCGGAAAACTTCGCGTTTGCGCCAATGACTGATCCGAATCGCAGCATGGAAGATTGATTACGCCAGCAGGTCATGCACTACTTTTCCATGGACATCTGTCAATCGGAAGTCTCGGCCCTGATGCCGGAATGTTAGCTGCTCGTGATTGATGCCGAGGCAATGTAGCATGGTGGCGTTGAGATCATGAATGTGAACTGGCTTGTCGACGACGTTGTAGCTGAAGTCGTCCGTCTCACCATAGACAATGCCGGGTTTCACGCCGCCACCTGCCATCCATTTGGTGTAGCAGCGAGGATGGTGATCTCGTCCGTAGTTTGTTTTCGTCAAGCCACCCTGGCAATAGATCGTTCGCCCAAACTCTCCCCCCCAAATCACGAGAGTGTCGTCGAGCATGCCACGCTGCTTGAGATCGTTTAGTAATCCGGCACATGGTTGATCGACAATGCCACATTGACGCTTAATGTCTTTAGGAAGATTGCCGTGCTGATCCCACTGGCGGATAAATACCTGAGTGAATCGGACGCCACGTTCAGCCATGCGACGAGCCAGCAGGCAGTTGGCGGCGAAGGTGCCCGGTTTTTTGACATCAGGGCCATACATATCTAGCACGTGTTGTGGTTCATCAGAGATGTCAGCCAACTCAGGAACCGACGTTTGCATCCGATAAGCCATTTCATATTGCGAGATGCGTGACTGGATCTCTGGGTCACCCACTTCCTGATATCGGTGGCGATTGAGCTTGGCAAGTTCATCAAGCATGCGTCGCCGCATGCTCTCGCTCATGCCCTCGGGGTTGGACAGATACAGCACTGGGTCGCCAGTGGAACGCAGGCTGACACCTTGGTGTCGTGTCGACAGGAATCCCGCACCCCACAGTCGAGCATACAGAGCCTGTCCACCGAATCCGCCATTGACCGTCGAATGCAGAACGACGAAGCATGGCAGGTTTTCATTCATGCTGCCCAGACCGTAGGACAACCATGCCCCAGTGCTGGGACGCCCCGGAAGTTGACTGCCGGTCTGGATGTAGGTGATGGCGGGGTCGTGATTGATCGCTTCTGTGTTGACTGTCTTGATCACTGTCAGATCGTCAACAACCTTTGCGGTGTGCGGCAAAAGTTCACTGATCCAAACTCCTTCTTTTCCGTGTTGCGAAAATTTGAAAGTTGAGGGGGCAATCGGAAAACGTTTTTGGCCCGAGGTCATCGTGGTGATGCGTTGACCGTTTCGGATCGAATCAGGTAGGTCCTTGTCGTACCAATCGTTCATTTTGGGCTTGTAGTCCCACATGTCCAACTGACTGGGCGCCCCCGACATGAACAGGTAGATGACCCGCTTGGCTTTGGGGGCAAAGTGTGGCATACCCGGAATGCCCCCCAAGTTACCTTTGGCTTCATTGGCAGATGTTGTCGCGTTCGCGTTCTCGTTCAGCAAGGAAGCGAGGGCGGCCGTTCCAATGCCACCTGCGGTGCGCCCGAAAAAGTGACGCCGTGTTTCAATCAGTTTTGATTCGCGAAGCGGATTCATGTTGATTTCAGTTTTGGGTTACGGTTTCGCTGAGGTTCAAAAGCAGGTGACATATCATCGTCCATGCAGCAAGATCTGCTGCTGGAAGTTTTGTGTCACGGGGAGATTCACCCGTCGTAATGAGCTTTTCAGCATTCTCTGGTTTGTCTTGGAATTCCTTGAGATATTCCTTCTGCAACTGCAGCAATGAATCCAGTTCGTATGGTTTCGGAAATCTTGATGTGGTCGTTCGGAAGGCAAACACAAAACGATCCTCTGGTTTCGATCCACCTTCAACCATCACGCGTTCCGCAAGCTTTCTAGCTGATTCGACGAATTGAACATCATTCATCAGTACCAGCGATTGCAATGGCGTGTTGGTGCGTGCTCGCCGAACTTGGCAGGTTTCGCGATCCGGAGCATCGAACGTCGACATGGAAGGTGGGGGTGAAGTGCGCTTCCAGAAGGTGTACATGCTTCGTCGGTAGAGTTTTTCTCCCTTGTCCTGTGCGAAAACCGAAGTGTTGCTGCCGCCAAAGCCAACCGCCTTCCAGAGTCCGGATGGCTGGTATGGGCGGACACTCTTTCCACCTACATCACGAACTAACAAACCGCTGGTCGCCAATGCATTGTCACGGATTACTTCGGCATCGAGGCGGAACCGAGGGCCACGCGATAACATTCGGTTTTCCTGATCTTTCTCGAGCTGTTGAGGAGTGACGGTGGACGATTGTTGGTAGGTCGCGGACATCATGATCAGCTTGTGGAGCTGTTTTATGTCCCAGCCGCTTTCGATGAGCTTCATCGCTAGCCAGTCGAGTAATTCAGGATGTGATGGCCGCTCACCTTGAATGCCAAAGTCCTCTGCGGTTTTTACCAAACCCGTACCAAAATGCTGAAGCCAAAAACGATTGGCAGTGACGCGGGCCGTCAGTGGATTCTCTGGGCTAACGATCCACGACGCGAGTCCAAGTCGGTTGTTGGGAGCATCTTCGGGAAGCGGAGCGATCCACTGGGGAACCGCTGATGACACTGCATCGCGTTGCTCTGTGTATTGCCCGCGTTCCAATACATGCGCCTGACGAGGTTCCTTTCGGTCTTCCATTACCAAGGTGGCAGGAATCGATTTCTCAACGTCAGCCAACGCTTTCTGCGTGTCTGTCAGATCCTTGCGCATCTTCGCAAACGAGGTTGCGTGTACAGGGTGAATGTTTTGCAGGTAGTACTCTGTCACCTTGCGAAGTTGGTCTTCGGTCTGCTTTTCTGCATCGATGTCAAGAATTTTTTGAATCTCGGCTGGGATCGGAGGCGAAGTTACTTTTTTTCGATACTGTCTCCACAGATTCAACGATGCCAGTTTTTCGGCTGGCAGCGGTTCCAGCGAGACAACGCCTGCAGTGTCCCAGTGCACGGTTCCACCGAACTGGGTGAATGCCCACCCATTGATTTCTGATTCCGGTTTCAATCCAACGGACGCTGCATCGACTTCCAAGCGTATCCATTTTCCCTTTTCGGGAAGATCACCTGCACGAAAGTTTGCTGCGTTTTTTTGACCTGCGCCGTGGCCTTTGTCTGCACCCCAGTAAGCGCGATGATTCCATGAGCCATCATTGAACTGCAATTGAATCGTTTCGGGGGGATTCTCAGGGTCTAAATACACATAAGCAAACAAGCGTCCGGGGTTGCCAATCTTGAGCTTGGGATTGGCATTATCAAAGAAATGTTGAGTCAGTCCGGTGCCAGTTCGGATGCTCGAATTTTTACCACTATGAACTGGATGTTCTGGCGCTGTCACGAATTTCCACTGATAGGCGCCATCGCCTTGCGGTTTCGCTCCCGGTGGCAAGGCATCGTCAAACCAAATTGCGTCACCTTGTTCGAGTTCACCCAGCTTCGCATCAGCCAGCGTATCACGATAATCGATGCTGCCGAGCAGTTCTTTGATCCTGCTGTCCAGGGAAGTCACTTCCTGTTGGTACTTTGTTTTCAGCGCGGTCTGTTCTTCGCTGGGCACTTTGACGACTGGTGGCGGCAGCAGATTGTTTCCGTCCATTGCCCGTTCGGTCAAACTGAAGAAGTAGGAGAACATCTGATAGAACTCCTTTTGCGTCAGAGGGTCAAACTTGTGGTCATGGCAGGCAGCGCAGCCAGAGGTTAACCCAAGCCAGACGGTGGACGTTGTCTCAACCCGGTCCACTGCATAACGGACATAGTACTCGTCGTCGATCGAACCACCTTCGCTGGTCGTCACGTTGCAACGATTGAAACCCGTCGCAATGCGTTGCTGCAGGGTTGGTTCGGGCAGCAGGTCACCAGCAATCTGTTCCACTGTGAATTGATCAAACGGCATGTTGTTCTGGAATGCATCAATCACCCAGTCTCGATAAGGCCAGATGGAACGTTCGTTGTCCAAATGAAGGCCGTGTGTGTCTGCGTATCGGGCAGCGTCGAGCCAGATTCTTGTCATGTGCTCTGCATAGGCCGGTGATTCCATCAAGCGGTCAAGCAGTCGTTCAAATGCGTCGGGTGAGTCGTCCGAAAGGAACTGATCGATTTCTGAAATGGTGGGTGGCAGGCCGGTCAAGTCGAGCGTTGCTCGACGAATCAAAGTCTCTTTGCTGGCCTGTTCCGATGGTGGCAAACCTGATTTCTTTAAGCCTTCGTGGACGAAAAGATCGATCGGGTTATTGTGCTTCCATGCTTCATTGGGTTCAGGTAGCTCGATGGACTCGGGTTTCTCGTATGCCCAATGCACGGACCACTTTGCACCCGCATTGACCCATTGCTTGAGTCGCTCGATGTCTGACGCGGACAGCTTCTTCCCTGATTCTGGTGGTGGCATCAAAAGATCGGAATCATCGCTGATAATGCGTTTGATGAGTTCGCTCTTCTGTGCTGCTTCAGGTATCACCGCCGCCAACCCGGAATCGGCTTCTGCCAGGATGCCGTCCCTTTGGTCCAAACGCAGGCCCGCTTCGCGAGTTGCTTCGTCGGGGCCGTGGCACTGAAAGCAGTTCTCAGATAGCAGGGGAAGAATGTCGCGACTGAATTCGACGGGGGGCTGCGGCTCCTGTGCGGTCAAACGCAGAGGGCTCAGGCAAAAGATCACGATTGAAAAAACGAGTATCAACGGGGCTTTGACAGGATCCTGACGCCATCGACTTGGGAGAAAAGGTTTTATCAGTTTCATCAGACGCCGGTGGGAACTGGGGCAGGAGCAGAAGCCCATATTCTAGCCGATCAGCTGCTAACGTCTTGTAGGTACCAAACCGAAAAAATGTATCCTCACTGTGGATATCACGTCTCATCACCAATTCCGGGTGACTGGTTACCATCTTGGCGGTGATGTAAAGCTAGGCGATTCAACGGATTACAGTTGATGCACAGTGTGCGAAGCCAAGAAGTCTTGATTTTTAAACTGTGATTTGGGAACCACGATTCGGCAAAAATATCCTGCTGGAGGTTGAGGCGGTACTCGGATTTTCAGCGTTTGATCGAAGTGTTGAGCTCAGACAAAGACACACGCTCGGTTTGCTGACCGAGCCAACTCGAAAGATCATGATAAGCTTGAAACATCTCGTTTACCTGTTTTTTGTCCAGGCTGGCTGATGCCTCCGGTGGAGCCCAGGGCAGTTTTTTCCAGCCTTGTGAGTTGTTGCAGGCGATGATGAAGTTCGGGCCGATCAAGTGGCTCGCTGAGATTCCGGAAAATTGTCGGTCGTTGCGCATCAGATCCTTCCCAAGCGACTCAAATCGAAAGCCCTGAGGGGCTGCCATGTTAACCAGCGTAGCTGTGATATCGACATGGCTGCCGGCGACTCCCGGTGGCAGAACACGATCACGAAGAACTTGTTTGCCATACAGAATCAGCGGAACACTTACACGTTCATATTCGTTCGGATGCCCATGAGGGAAATGACGACCCTGATGATCTCCCGTGATCACAAACAAAGAGTTCGGGAATTCGGCCTCTACTTGCTTGACGAATCGACCGAGGCACTTGTCGGAATATTTCAAGTGCCCATAGTGTTTCAGCAGCGGTTCCCTGTCCTTGGTGCATTGCTTTTCCAGATCTGGTGGCAGTTGCTTAATCTCACATCCCAATGCCTCAAGATCGAGATCATATGGCCCATGTGCACTCGTGGTGCGGATGACCGTCATCGATGGTTCATCATGCACCAGTTGTTTTCGTACGTAGTCGAATAAATCCGCATCGTGAGCTCGAGGCTTGCGAGTTCCCAAGCCCGTGACATGGGTAGCCGAATGGTATTCATCAAACCCGTGAAGTTTTGCCATGTCACCCATTTGATACCACATTGCTGACTCTCCACCAATCAATCTCGTTCGATATCCAAGTCTGCCCATGATCAGGGGCAGAGAGGTTGGGAACTTACGCTGCGACAGATGGCTTGTGCCGTACAAACCGGAGACAATGGCGAGATGGCTGTCGATGGAAGCACCCGTGGCAGGTAGAAAACTACGGACGTGCAGTCCCTCGGAAGCCAGACGACGTCCATGATCGACCAGATGCAGGGATTCGTATTGTTCCATGAAAGGCCACGAGTCATAGCTTTCCATGATGATTAGAAAGATATGCTCTGGCGCAGGGTTGGTCAGGCCAGCGGCAGTTTGGTGATACAGGTCACTAAGGTTTCCGTCACCAGAAAGGTTGCCTGCCAAAGAAGTGTTGTCTGAAACGGTTACTAACGCGGCCTGAACCTGATCAGGACTTAATGGATTGTATCCCTCGGCCTGTTGTTGCTTTTTTCTGAAGTCGCGATTTGCGTAATAGAAACAGTGGAAGTTACTTGGGACAGACTTGTTAAGAAACCGGTGTGCGGTAACTCCCATGTCCACTTGTTGCAATGGCTTGGAGTGGAGTGAACTTCGAATTCCGAGCACATAAAGAATTGTGATCGTGCAACTCAACAACGCACGGCGAGTTTTAGTCGATAGAGCATTGGCAACCGTCTGTTCGGAAAACAGGGCTGTCTGGATCCACCGCCGTACGGGTAACCACAGCATGCCTGAGATTCCCATTGCAAGAACTAGTTTTTGTAGTGCGCCGTTTTCAGTTTGCATGATCTGAAGCGTGCCCCACGTGTCTCCGCGGAGAAGTTCAAATACAAACGCATTGAAACGATCGTCGTGTGTCTGGTAGTAGCCAATTCCACCAATGAGAAAGATGGATGTGACGATGATGAAAACGGCTGCTGTCATGGTCCGTACAATACGCGAGACGGGAGCAAGTCGTGTTGAAAACACGACCAAAGATCCAACGAGCAATGGCAGCGAGATGAGCAAGGTGCTTGCCTGGCAATCGAACCGGAAACCACGCATGAACGTTGCTGCAAAGTCCTCCATGCGTGATTCAGCGGACCAATAGCTCTTTAACGCAATGACATGAACAACGCGGCTGAGTGTTAGCAGGGTAAGCATCGTCAGCCACAGTTGAAAGTTCCGTTGGGTTTCCATGGCTGAAGTGATGAAACGCCCATTGGCTGTGTCATCGTTTCGCTTCGCGAGTGTCTCGGACTGGGCGGTGTTGCTCATGGTGCTTCTCGGGATGAGGGACCCTGACAATAGGAAAACATTGCCTGCCGCGGGGTGGTTTCAGCATCCAAAATGCTTCCCACTGACATGCCGAACGATAGCATTTGGCCTGAGAGTACAAAACAAGTGCATGGGATTGAATACCAATCTCGGTATTCGCAGCAGCATGGATTGGAGACAAGTCGGGTCACCAGAGAGAAAGCGGTGATGATTTGATGTGCCCAAGTGACGCAGCGGGCCGTTCATGACTACCGGACGCAGTGGCTCTAGATGCAGGCAAAGATGATCTTTGTTGCGTTCAGCTCGACCCTGATGGCGTGGATATCAAGTCAATAGCTCATGAACGACCTGGCCATGCACATCGGTCAGCCTGAAATCACGGCCAGCGTGCCGATAGGTGAGTCTTTCATGATCCATGCCGAGCAGGTGCAGGATGGTGGCCTGCAGATCATGAACATTCACTTCATTATCACCAAGGTTGTCTCCCAGTTCATCACTGCTGCCATGGACGATACCACCCTTGATGCCGGCTCCTGCAAGCCACGTGCTGTACACGCGGGAATGGTGACCTCGACCATCGGTTCCCGGAGAAGCGACGAATGGGCTGCGGCCAAACTCTGTGGTAAAGACGACCAATGTATCGTCGAACATTCCCCTTGATTTCAAGTCTTGCAGTAACGCGGCAATGGGGCGATCTACGTTTCGGGCCAGCCGGTCGTACTTGGTGAGTTCGGCGTGTGCATCCCAGTTGCGGTCCACTCCGCTGTCGCCGTCAATCAGCTCCACAAACCTCACGCCGCGTTCCACCATGCGTCGGCCAACGAGGCATTGCCAAGCAAAGCTGGAGGTGTCATCGGGGTCGAGTCCGTAAAGATCAAGGGTCGATTTTGATTCCTGACGGACGTCGAACAACTCAGGTGCCTCCAGTTGCATGCCAGCGGCTGTTTCAAACGACTTGATCCGTGAACTAAGTTGCGAGTCGCCTTGGCGGTCTTTGAGGTGCTGTTGGTTGAAGTAACTGAGCATGTCCAGTTCAGTCCGCTGCAGTTCGGCCGTTTCCAGCCGGCGATGCATGTTGGCAATCGGTTCGCTTCCGGGAATGACCCTTGTGCCTTGATGCACCGCTGGCAGAAAGTCGGATCCCCAAACTTGCCCTCCCGCATACGGCAGTCCAGCTGAGATTACCATGAAGGCTGGTAGATTCGCATTCTCTGATCCGAGCCCATAGCTGATCCATGATCCCATGCTGGGCCGATTGAAGGTTGCCGAGCCTGTGTGGACTCCGATGGTGGCACCAAAGTGATCACCGTTGAGATTCGTCATGGAACGAATCATGCAAATGTCGTCGACCTGACTTCCGATGTGGGGGAACAGATCGCTGACTTCTGTTCCACTTTCTCCATAGGGGCGAAATTTCCATCCACTCCCTTTGTAAAAGTTGCGGGCCCGATGTTGTTGTTCGTGTTTTGCGTTTAGGACAGGCTTGGGATCGAATGTGTCAACATGAGACACTCCACCCGTCATGAACAGGAAAATGACACGTTTGGCTTTGGCTGCAAAATGTGGAGGCTTGGGAGCCAGTGGATCGAGATTTGACACCGGTTCGGTGGCCATCAACTCGGACAGCATCCCCGGTAGTAACAGGCCGCCACCTGCCAAAGATCGTATGAAGCGACGTCGATGGATTGACATGATGTTTTAATCCACGAAAAGGAATTCATTGCTCGACAGCATTGCACGAATGAGGCTCGACCACGCGGTCGACTCTCCAGACGTTGTGCTGGCTTGTGATATCAATTGTTGCGTCTGTTTTATTTCCGAGTTGTCCGGTTGCCTGCCGAACAGTGTTTGGTAGCACCACGCAATGCGACTGGTGAAGTCCGGATTGCTGTCGATCATACGTGAGGTAATGCGGTTTGCTTCGTCCTGAATGAACTCCGAATTCATGAAGTACAGGGATTGCAAGCTGGTGGTTGTGGGATGCCGCACACCTACATGCAGGTTGCCATCGGGTGCGTCAAATGTATCGAGGAAAATATTCTTGCGAATCCTTTGACGAAAAAGATAGATGGTGCGTCGGTCACTATCAAATCTTCCCACATACGGTTCGTGCTGCCGAAAGTAATAGGTCAGGTGGTGAGGCAGGGGATGGCGATGGGCTGGGTTCAGGTCAAGTTTGCCGCTGATGGCCAAGATTGAGTCTCTGATTTGCTCTGCATCAAGACGTCGGCGATTCGTCCGCCACAGATAGATGTTGTCAGGATCAATCTCTGCATTCCCAGGGACATGCTGACTGGCGCGTTGGTAGGCATCTGAAGTGAGGATCAGTCGGTGTAATGCTTTGATCGACCAATCGTTCTGTATCAAGTAGGCTGCCAGGAAATCGAGCAGCGGTGGATGAGAAGCCCCGTTTCCTCGCATACCAAAATCACTGGTTGAGCTCACGATGCCTCGACCAAAGTGATGGTGCCATACTCGATTGGCGATCACCCGTGCGGTTAACGGATTTTGAGAGTCAGCGATCCAGTCTGCCAGCTGGAGCCTTCCGCTCTGGTCAGTTGAATCATCCAGTATCTGTCCGCCAAGGACTTGCAGGAAACCACGCTGTACCATCGGCCCCAACGCTTTGGGGTTTCCTTGTTTTTGGATGGCTGCGTTTCCCGCGTTGCCTTCCCTGACTGCATATGCGGTTTCAAGATTGGGGAAGGTTTCTGCAAGGACGGCAATCTGATTACGCAGGTCCAGTACCTGTTGCCATGCAGTTTCTCGGTTGTGCCCCGGAATGTCGATTGGTCTTGTTTGAAAAGCGCGGTAATGCTGAAAAGCTGCTCTTTCCTGCTCTCGTAGTTGGTTCAGATCCTCATGGAAAACGCTGAGTGTCTCCTTTGCTTTCTTGTCGCCCACCCGATAGACGAAGTCTTCGCGGTAAGGTTTGTGCTCGGCGCCAGCATGTGGATAGATCGTGCTTGAAAAGATTCCGTACAAAGCGTAGTAGTCTGCTGTTGGAATCGGGTCGAATTTATGGTCGTGACAGCGGGCGCAACCAATGGAAAGACCTAGAAATGTCTTGCCAAGATTGTTGAGCGTGTCTTCGATTGTGATGTGTGGTTGGTTCTGTGGGCTCACGCCAATGCGACGTGAAATCGTTAAGTAACCGGTGGCAATGGTTTGTTCCCAGCGTTCGTCCGCGTCGTTTGATTGCAGAAGATCACCAGCGATCTGTTCTTTGATGAATTGGTTGTAGGGCTTGTCGTCATTGAATGCATCAATGACATAGTTGCGATATTTGTAGGCTTCCGGAATTGGAAAGTCAGCTGCGTCACCGGCGGTGTCTGCGTAGCGAACCAAATCAAGCCAGTGTTGCGCCCATCGTTCGCCGTAATGGGGCGATGACAATAAACGAGTGACCAGTGTTTTGACTGCCTGTACCCGGTCTTTCGATGCATCAGCCACAAACTCATTGCTGTCTTGCGGTGTGACAGGTAAGCCGGTCAGGTCGTAGGTGATGCGACGGATCAACGTTTGTGGTCCTGTTGGGGCAGTGGCAACGAGTCCACGTTCCTGCTGCGCTTGCGAAATGTAGGCATCGATAGGGTTTTTGGAGGAAGCGTCCTTGGGGGGTGATGCCGCGTTCGCAATTGCAGTTTGGCTTAACGGTTGGAAAGCCCAGAAACTGCGTTCTTTATCCGTGATCCCGTGTTCGTCAGGACCAGTCTTGGACGAGCGAACTGGCTTCGGCCACGCGGCGCCCTCGGAAATCCACTTTTCAAACACCTTCACCTCGCCATCTTTCAACGGTTCTTTGGGAGGCATGGTGATGTCAGAGTGCTTTTTTGCGACGACTTGCCACAACAGGCTCTGTTCGGGCTTGCCGGGGATGATGCCGGGACCGGACGTTCCGCCGGCAAGAATGTCTTTGAGAGAATCCAGTCGCAAGCCTCCCTCAGCTTTTCGACGGTGACACTCGTAGCATTTGCGGACAAGAAGTGGGCGTACACGTGATTCGAAAAAATCTTCCTGCTCAGTCGCCGACGCCGGTGGCACCGTGCAAGGCAAGATCGTGCAACACAATGTTGTGACGCATAAGATCGACAGGCTGGAAATGCCTCGGACCAGCATGGCACCAAAGGAAACGAGGGACGAAATGTGAACGCGGGGTAGCTAAAGTGTCTGCTCAGCGAAACTGAGCACGACGCTTAGTTTAACCTGATGTGCGATGGGCTGCCCGCAATCGTCAATTTCAAAGGTGATTTGCGTCCGAGTAGATCAAATCCATGTTTCCACCCTCAGGAATGAAGATGCCGCAACTCAATCACAATGCTTCGCAATACGATTCGCTAGGTTATTGCGTGTTTCGGGAAGTGTTGGATGCTGATGCCGTTGCTGCGATGCAGCAGGATTTGGGGCAGGTTCTGCAGGCAATGCCGGCGAGGATGATGGTTTATAAAGATGGAGAGCATGTCGAGGCCGACGGACGCCCAGAGTTTTTGGTTGAACCCCACACAAAAGAGGGCGGAGAACCTTGGCTTGAGCTATGTCGTCATCCTCGTGTGCTTGATGCGGTGGAAGCAATTCTCGGTCCGGATTTGATCTTGATCATGTCGCATCTGATTGTGAAGCGGCCCAGTGATGGCTTGCCCGTTGCCTGGCATCAGGACAATACGTACTGGCACTCGGTTCAGGGAACCGATGTGTGTACCGTTTGGTTGGCGATTGATGATGCCGATGTCGGCAATGGCTGTATGAATGTGATTCCTTGCACTCAGGCGAATCATCCCGACTTGGAAAAAATTTCGACGGGTGGTGAAGATCTGCTTGGCACAACGGTGGCCGTCAGTCAGCTTCAAGCAGGACAGGCGGTTCCGATCGAGCTCAAAGCAGGAGACTTGTCGATTCATGATTCCTTCATCATTCACGGGTCCGAAGCCAATCAGTCAGGGCGACGTCGAGCAGGTTTTACAATGCGGTATGCCAACGCTGGCACGGTCGCCGTCGACATGGATGAGCACTGGGTCGATGTCTTTCGTGTTCGCGGGAATCCCCACGCCGCCGAGAGGTACACAGATCTCAGGCCAGGGAAGCCATCGACATACCGTTAAAATGGAAAACGCTATTTGCTTTTGAAGGTTCGCGATTAGGCGAAGTGAGCGTTTGGGATGGGGCGAAGTGAGCGCAGGGGGGCCGCTGCGGAAATTTTAGTGGAGCAGCCGATTGACGGTAGAATCGTCAATCTTGTTAAATTCAAATGTCGCGCGCCCAAGTCAGTTTCAATTGAGCCTGAGTTAACAGTGGGGCTTGGTTCCCGAACGTTTATTTGTTGAAATGGAGTGGCTCATGGTCACGTTTGCGTCAATTGTGGGATGGGGATTATGCCTGAGCATCGGCTGCCCGTTGGCTTTGCTTGGGTTTTTCCACTTTGTGTTCCCTAAGACAGCTTGGTCGGTTTATCGCGGGTGGGGCAGGCTATGGAAAGCAGACCCGCAGGAAATCGCACCCGACTATAACGCCGAGGCCGCGATGCGCTTCGTTGGAACCGTCTGTGGGTTGGGAGGTTTTGTGATCTGCTTGATTCCGAAACTGTTGGGCCTTTGACGGACGGGTGCCGGGACTATTCGCGTCCGAGGGGATCCCCGCTGCTCTCCATCCAATTCTCCAACGCAGCCATCAACTGATCTGCTGTTTTCTGGTGGGCGGGGTCTCCGATCAAGTCATTGGTTTCCCAAGAATCTTTTTCAAGATCAAACAGTTGCCGACGACCACTATGCGTGTAGTACAGAAGCTTGTGGTTTCCCTGTCGAACTGCTCGAACTCCGTTGGGGATTTTGGCGTTTGGCATGTAGGCACCGAATAGTTGTGGTTGTCCTTTGCTCTCGCCGACCATCACGTCATGGAACCCAAATTTTTCGGTGTAATCCGGGGCTTCGACGCCCACCAATTTTGCGAGGGTGGGGTAAATCCCGTGCAGATAGGCAAAGCCTTCACGCGACTCTCCTAATGGCACACCCGGTCCGGCGATGATCATGGGAACTCTCCAGGATCCATCATAGAGATTCTGTTTTCCCATCAAGCCGTGTTCACCTACGGAAAGCCCATGATCTGCCGTGAATAGAACGATCGTGTTTTTGAGTTGTCCCATCTGATCGAGTTTGGACAGAAGTTGTCCGATTCGGTCATCGATTTGTGCGCACATCGCCAAGTAGATTGCACGCTCGCGCCGCACCGTTTCCGGGCTGTGTGGTGGCTTGTAAACCATTTCATCCCGGACCAGCATGTCACCATTATCAAAAGGGTGAATCGATTGGTAATTGGGTGGCTCGTAGACGTTTTTGAAACGAGTGATGATGTCGGCGGGAACATGCCGAGGATCATGGGGCGCATTGGTTGACACATACATCATGAATGGCTTTTCCTGATTCCAAGTGGAATCAAGAAAGTTTTCGGCAGCGTCATAGAAGACATCGGTACTCCATCCCTCGGTCTGATGCTTTTCCACTTTGCCGGGGCCGGCAATCCGCTGGCAAGTGGGGTTCATCATCCCGATTTCAATGGCATTGTCTTTTGCACCACCTCGATCACGCTGATTGAATGGAAGCATTCCACCCGTGATTGCCTCGGCATGGTCAAACGATCGAAGCAGAGCGGCATTTCCATTGTGCCATTTTCCTGTTCCAAAAGTCTGCCAGCCCTCTTCTCGAAATTGCTCCGGAAACAATTTGTCAGCCGTTTTGAGATTTGCGGGGCCAGCGTATGCAAGTTGCTTGGGGGTGACCGACCAGAGTGGTCGACCCGTCAGTATCATCGCACGGCTGCAAGTGCAAATAGCTCCACTGAAAGCTCCTTGGTGTACAGTGTTCTGCATCACGGTTCCGCGGCGAGCCAATGCGTCGATGTTTGGCGTGATGGCTTGGCTGCCACCTGTGGCCGTCACACAACGCCGACTCATGTCGTCCGTCATTAGAATCAGAATGTTCGGGCGTTGCTTCGAAGCGACGGATTGAGGGGCAGGCTGCTGCGCGGTAGCCGTCTGGCTGATGCCGAAGATTTGGGCCGTGCCGAAAATTGCTGTCAGCAGCATTGAAGCGGTGAACAGATTTCTTGCGAACGATTTTGGCATTTGATTCAGTGAGCTTCGAGGTCTTGTATTTCTGGAAATTGGATCCGTGCCAGATGGTTGTGATTTCGGCGCACGTGCGATTCTGCGAACCGAGTTCAATGTCATCAGAACCGCCGGATCCAGTCATCAGAACCGCCGGAAACCAGCAGTCCTGCCAAGCCATTTTAGCCACTTTTTCCGGTTTTATCAGCAACTGTTTCGCTATCTGGAAAATTGGGTTTGTGATCTCATGCTGTTCGGTAAGTTATTTTGGTTAGAATTTGCACCTGGCGTGTTCAACGAACGGCTGGTCTGCGAACGACGCATTTCAATGCGGTCCTGTTTTGCCAATGCGGTTTTGCCCTGTTGTGGTGTTCCGCGATCGAGTCGCGTCTTGAAGTCTCTTTAACCTCGTTTACACCGAGAAAGAACGATGAAGTTTGTGCAGTTGGTACTGAGTTGTTGGTTGATTACCTGTTCAGCAAGCACCCAGGCCGAGCGACCTTTTGTCGTCATCCACCAACAGGGAAATGACGATTGCCACACGTTTCGGATACCCGCGATCGCAGTCACCAACGATGGGACTCTACTGGCGGTTTACGATATGCGATATCGCAGCCGCCGAGATCTGCAGGGGCACATGGACATTGGGCTGTCTCGTTCCACTGATGGCGGGAAAACGTGGGAGAATCCACGTCCGATCATGGACATGGGAACGTTTGGTGGTCTGGCGGAGGATCTGAATGGGTGTTCCGATCCCAATATCCTTGTGGACAAGGAAACAGGCGAAGTGTTTGTCAGTGCTGTGTGGACTCATGGAAAGCCTGGCACACACCAATGGCGAGATCGGGGTTCAGAGCCCGGATTGAAACTGAGTCAATCCTCGCAGTTCATGATGGTGAAGTCCAAAGATGATGGGAAGAATTGGAGCGAGCCTGAGAATTGGACTGCGAAACTCAAGAATCCAGCGTGGTATCTGTTTGCTCCTGCTCCCGGAAATGGAATCACACTGAGCAATGGAACATTGGTGATGCCAACCCAAGGGCGTGACAAAAACGGATCGCCTTTTTCAAACCTGATGTGGAGCAGGGATCACGGTAAGTCATGGACGCTTTCCAGTGCAGCGCGTTCTGATACCAGCGAATGTGCTGTGGCCGAACTGTCTGACGGTCGTTTGATGCTGAACATCCGCGACAATCGAAATCGAAGTGATAAAAGTGAGACGAATGGTCGTGCCGTTAGCGTCACTGATGATCTGGGGCTGTCATGGAAGGTCCATTCCTCGGACCACGGTAGTCTTCCCGAACCAGTGTGCATGGCCAGCTTGATTTCTCATCAGCTCGCCGATGGACGTACCGTACTGTTTTTTTCCAATCCGCGGACTAAATCGAAGCGGAAAAAAATGACAGTGCAGATGAGCTTGGACGATGGAAAGACCTGGACCAAAAAGATCCTTTTGGATGAGGACGGGGGAGCCTACAGTTCGTTGGTCATGGTGGATGACCAGACTCTGGGAATCCTGTACGAATCATCACGCGCAGATATGGTGTTTCAGACGATTCAGCTTCGAGAGTTTGGGCTCTGATTCTCTGTTCGATTTGAGGCAGTGGTTCGGCATGCACCAAGACTGCGATTGGCTCAGTGAGCATTCGAGGTCAGAGCATTGGGGTGCTGGCTGCGCAGTTCATTCATTTGCAGGTAGACGAACTTCAGCGCTGACGGGGGAGTGATCTGACGGGTAACGCCCATCCCGTTCTGTTCGGATGATCTTGGCGCTGATGACTTCCGCGTTTGGCTGAACAAATACGTAATCGATTTTCTTGCCGTCTGCACGACCTTCAAATCCACCGCCCGTGCCAACTGATTTTGCCGCGGGGTGCAGTTTTCGAAATGTATCTACAAGTGCGATAGGGCTGCTCGGTAGAGTGGGATATTTGTCTTTGATGTACAGAATTACTGGGTTGTCTTCGTCGGCATTGAAGTCACCCGTGAGTAGATATGGGTTCTTGTGAGATCGGTCGTTGATTCGTTTTGCAATCAGTTGTGCTGACTTCAGGCGAGCATTCTGAGATTGATGGTCGAAGTGGGTGTTGTAAACATAGAAGCACTGATTTGTGTTCTTGTCTTTCAACCGAACCCAAGTGCAAATTCTCAAGTAACGGTTGCCCCAGTGCCGGGACTTTACCTCAGGTGTGTCCGATAACCAAAATGTACCTGACTCCAACGCAGTGAAGCGGTTGCCGCGGTAAAGGATTGCGGAGTATTCGCCTTTCCTGCCACCGTCCCGCCCTTCTCCGACCTCATTGAAATCCGGTAACTGCTTGCGTAAGTCATCCAATTGGAAACGAAACGCTTCCTGCAAACCAGCCACGTCGAGCTTCGCGTCACGGATCACGTCTGAAACGAATTTCTGGCGATTTTTCCAACTGTTGTCGCCATCGTTGGCTCGCCCGTTGCGAATGTTGAAACTCATCACGCGGACATCAATGCGTGCAGAATCTTTGGATTGCTGCGCGAAACTGTATCCAGTGTCAACTGACAGCATTGCTGAGAGCGTGAGAATGGTAGTCAGTATGCGTTTGAATATCATGTGGATTTTGTGGTGGTAGCAGGGGCGTGTTGATCCGTCAACGATTCGCCTGGAGGTTGCGTTGCCGATGATGCCCCGAAGCACATTTTCATCAATGGTAGCTGCAGGATTTGTTCTAGCGAGAAGTGTCAAGTTCACTCGAGAGAGATCTGGCTTCCTGGCTTCAGAGCGGTTGCCGGATAGGAACGTAAATCATCGAACACATACATCTGTTCCGGTGTTTCGATTGTCGTCGCAGTTTCATCGTAGAGCTCGGTGATGTTATCAAAGACACCTGCTGGACTGAGTTTCAGGTGCTTGACCATGAATGGATACATCGCCTGTCTTTTCAGGTATTGGTAGCCGTGTTTGCGTCCCGGGTAATGGACGTTTTCGACATTCATCTGCTTGCCATGCAGTGTGTAGATGTTGCGGATGTAAGGGTATTCAACTACCGGTGTGTTTTTTGTCCAATCACCACCCACCGAGACGAGTAGTTGAGGCCGTGGCGCGGCAAGTGCCGCGATTTCAGCATTGTTGGTTTCGAGTTCTGCTGTTTTGTGGATCGGCATGCCGCTTTCGCAATGACAGCCACCAAAGAAATGTGCTGATACCATCACGACAGGAACCGATGCTGTGACCCGATCATCAACAGCGGTCAATAGGAACGTTTGCGTTCCTCCGCCGGAGCACCCAGTGACTCCGATCCGTTCGTCATCGACATCCGCCAAAGACTGAACGAAATCAATGGCACGGATGCTGCCCCACGTTTGTAGCGTGAGAGCCTGGCTGTGCTTGTGGTTCCATCCATGGTGTAAAGATTCGCCAAACCCAATCATGTCATAGGAGAACACCACGGCACCCATTCGAGCCAAGGTGGCGCAGCGGTGCTGTTGATCGGGACGCAAACGCCCGCCGGCAGGACCGGTTGCATGACCATGCGGGCAAAGGATTGCTGGGAAAGGGCCCGTCTTTCCCAGTGGGCGATAAAGGTTTCCGTAAACGTAAAAACCTGGGCGTGCTTCAAAGGCAGCTGACTCGACCGAGTATCCGTTGTACTCACGCTTTTTGTGGATGATGGCGTTCAGTGGCGTCCGGGCTGGCAACGGCATCAGCTTGGCACCGGTAAGAATCTGTTCGCGAATCGCTGCTGCTCGGTCCTGCCATTGTTCAAGATTGGAATAGGTGCTCGCCATCCGTGCCAACTGTGCAACGGCGTCCGCTTCTGAGTGGTAGTTCCCACGGCATAGCGTCGGGCCGCTTGTCTTTGTGTCTTCAGCAGCGAGGACGCTGACAGAAACCAGGGTGATGAGGACCGCAAAACGATGAAGATGCATGATGCTGGCTCTTTTGGGTGGGCTGACAGGGGAGATGACAGGGGAGATGAGCTGTCCCATTGCTTTAGATGTTACACGATTTAGTCGAGGCAGGCGGGTTTTGTACAGTGCGGGGACGCAACAAAACTAGCCGCGGTTGCGAAAGAGTTGGCTCAACGCGATCTCGCGAATCATCGACCTGACACCATAGTTTTCTGCCTTCAGCTTGTTGAGGATTTCTGCGACGTCATCGGAGTCAGAGAATTCGATCGTTCGGCCTAAGGCGTATCCCATCATCGACTCCACCAATTCCTCGGCCAATCGATCCTCATGTTGCAACAGGACCGACTTCAGTTCTTGTACCGTTGAGAAACTTGATCCGTCCGGCAGCGTACTGGCCGGATTGATAGCGACCGGTTTGCGCCCGACTGTTTCTGTTTCACGCCAACGACCGATCGTGTCAAAGTTTTCAAGGCCGAAACCTATTGCGTCCATTTTTCTGTGGCAAGATGAACACACATTCTGTTGCTGGTGCAGTTTCACCATTTCGCGATTGGTTTTCGGCAGTTTTGATGCAGCACCAAGTTCAGGCACATTTGGGGGTGGGGGTGGGGGTTGGTCGTGCAATAGCTTTTCCATCACCAAAGCGCCTCGAATCACAGGAGAGGAACGCTCTCCATTGGATCCTGCGGTCAGGAAGGCAGTTTGTGTCAGGAGTCCTCCACGTGGTGAATCAGGAGGCAGTTGTACCTTTTGGAATTCAGCATTGTCTGTTGGGGGGAGATCGATTCCATAGTGCACGGCAAGCGCCGAGTTGATGACCACAAAGTCAGAATCGATCAGATTGGATGCTGGCAAGTTTTCGTCAATCAGAACACCAAAGAACTCCCGTACTTCCTGTTTGGCGTCCTGCTGAACTCCTTCATTGAAATGGATGTGCTCTCGCTTATCGACCGTGATCGCGTCGTATCGATCCAGTTCAGACCACTGGCTGATAAAACCATCTCGAAATGCTTTGGCCCGGGGATCATCCAGCATCCGGTCAACTTGTTCACCGTAAACCGTCTCATTCGATAGGTCAGCCGCGTAGAGTTCATCGTCCGGCGGGCTGCTCCATAGAAAATACGCAAGGCGAATCGCCAGTTCTCGATTTCCAAGTCGATTGCTCGGTTTGCTGCGTTTGCCACTTGTTGGACCATTGTTTGTAACTTGATTTCGATCGCCAGAATCTTCCTGCAGAAATAGGAAGCCGGGTGATGCCATGATGATTCCCATGACTTCGGTGATGGCCTCGTTGTAGCTAAGCCCCTTCTTGCGATTGTCCTGAAAGAGTTTGTGCAGCTCATTCAGGTAGCCGGGTTCAGGCGTGTGGTGACGAAACGCTTCGAATGCAAATTGCTTGATCAGTTCGAGTGCTTGGTCGTCCCGTCCTAGCAACTCACTCTTACCGCCTGTCTCTGTATTCGGGTACAGGATTTTCTCGAATTCTGGTCGCTGCTCGGGGTAAAATGGACCCTCGATTTCCAACCAATCAATCCAGATTGCTGCACGCGGGTCAGTGCGTTCACCAGATCCTTGAAGTTTGTTCACATAACCCCGCATCGAGTTGATCGTGTGCTCTGGTACGTTCTCGCGAATATTAGCTCCGAGTTGGAAACGGCCCATGGGTTGTCTTGCTGTCATCGAAACGGTGGCGGGTTTTTCAGTAGTTCCATGCAATCTCAAAGTGCCACGAATTCGATTATTGTCCCACAGTCGGACGATGCTTCTGAGCTCATGTGGTTCGTCAACCACGCCACCATGAATCCGGATCAGATAGTCGCCACGAATATCGATGTGCTGTGAAATGCTTACCCATTTTGCAACGTCGCAGTTGTAAACTCCGGACTCAATCAAGGGGTATTGCAGATAGCGACGCGGTAATTCAGCGCGCGAATCCCATTGGCGAAAGGTGACTTCCATCTCGCCTTCATCCTTGAATCCCATTTCTTGCCATGTCTTGCCAGCCTTTTTCATTGCCATTTTTTGGTCGAGGTCGGCAAGTTTTTCACGCATTTTCTTATTGACGTGTGTTTCTGGTTCGGTGCGGGAAGTTTTTAAGTCACGTCTTCGCCGAGTGTTGAACTTCAGCGCTTCAGTTGCGACTCGGTTGCCCAGTTCCAGATACGCTTCGAGGTGCTTGGATGTGAAATATTGCTCTGTGCCTACGGTGTCGAAGGTTTCAATCTCGCCATCATCCGGAATGTCATCCAAAGCGACATCAAAACCAAATAGAGATCGGATCGTGTTCGAGTACTCACGTTGATTCAATCGCCGCATACGAATTTCACCACCGTTGTCAGTGAGGCGACGCCGCGCTTTGACAAGAGTTTTAGTGAGTTGCTCGAGCACAGCAGCGAGTTTGCCATCTGCTGGTTGTTTCGCTTCGCGGGGAGGCATATCACCACCGTTCAACTGGTCAAGAACATCCTGCCAACGTTGCGCAGTATCGTTGTTGTCGATCTGCCATGAAACGTGGTCTAACCTGACCTGTCCCTCTTGTGCATCGGCGCCGTGGCAGGCCGTGCAGTAAGACTTGATGAAAGGCTGCAGGTTCTTTTTCAGATTCAGCGACTCGTTGACGGTTTGGTCTTGAGCGTGCGATTGTTGGGCTAGGATCGCAATGAAAGCAGCGACGAGGATTTGCAAACGATTTTGCATGAATGACTTGGTTGGTTACAAGAGAGGAGGGTTAGCCTGGTTTGCCGCGTTGCGATTGAACACTGCTAATTGAATCGAGGTGAGCAGGACGAGGTGTTGTGGATCACGCTCGCGGTCTGACCAATTCAGGAATGATGCCGGTGCTGTGGCTGAACGTGTCGATTTCCATGCCAGCTTGCTGCATGAGGGTGAGCCAGTAATTCGCTAGCGGTGTGTCCTCTTCGGGCAAAACAATATGGCTGCCATGCTGGATGTCTTTGGCTCCGCCGCCAGACAAAATCGCAGGGATGTTCTTGAGTTCATGACCTGATCGAAGGTTGGTCCCGTAGCTGACAATGCAATTGTCAAACAGGCGGCTGCCATCATTGTCCGGCGCCTCTTTCAGGCGGTCGAGGAAGTTTGCGAATAGCGACATGCACTTCTTGTCGCGTTGGCGTGAGGCTTGAGTTCGTGGTTCTGAAAATCCATAGTGGCTCAAAGAGTGTGCCTTGAGTGTAATTCCCATGCCCGTCAAAACGGAACTCACTGGCTGCCGGTAAGTGATCACACGGGTGGCGTCCGTTTGCAGGGCGACAACCATCATGTCGTACATCAGTTGGATCGCATCTTCACCTGAGATGCCTTCCGGTGGTACGTCCATGGGAGCTTGCGGTTTCGGAATGTCTGCCCATTGTGCCTGTCTCTCAAGGCCTTTTTCAACCTGACGCACGCCGGTGAAGTATTCGTCCAGCTTGAGGTTGTCACCTTTGCTGAGAGTGCGTTTGATACCGTTCGCGTCCAGTCGCACAATGTCGAGGATGCTCTGACGTTTCTTTAGTCGGGCGTTAAGTTCTTCCTTGGAATCTTTGGCGTTGGCAAATAGCGTGTAGTACAGATCGATGGGTCGGGTGATCCCAGGAAGCGGATTTCCTGACTCATCCCAAGCCAGAGAAAGACCTCCACCGTGACCCGAGTTTGAATTGCCGTCAGCTTCATTTGCCGAGAGAGTGAGTGACGCAAAACGTGTGTCCGTGCCGAGGTGGCCTGCCAGCACTTGATCGCATGAGACAGAGTTGTGGAACCTTTTGCCAGGCGTCCCCGCAACATTGGCGCCGGTCAGATAGGACAGGCTGCCACCGTGAGGATTGCTGGCTCCCATGTTGGTCAGGTTGGTAACCATCGAAATGTCGTTCTGATGTCGTTTCAAGGGAGTGAGTCCCTCTGTCATTCCGATCTCGGAAAACCGACCCTCTTTCGTTGGGTAAAAAGTGTCTTTGGTGAACCCGAATCCACCACCCAGAAACAACACGCGTTTGGGTGGGCGTGCTGTCAAATCTTGCGACTTTGCGTACGTTTCCAAAAACGGAACTGCGAGCAACGTGCTGCCGGCTCGCAAAAATGATCGGCGTGTGCCTCGCGGGGTGATGAATTGTGGCATGGTCAGGGCGGTGTCGGTTGCTTGGAGATCGTTTTCAGGTGTTCAGTATAGTCCGTGAACCTCTGCACTCGAAGGCACTGCTTCCCATTCAGCATGATTGTTGTTTGGGATAATCAGTTGCCATTGAAAAAAAGACAGTCGTTGTTTTTAACAATCAGTTTGCGTTTGGAGTTTCTTGTGAGGAAGTTTCGGATTTCCGCTGATTCACGTCAAGTTTCAGTTCCGGGGCAGTTGAATGGTTGTCGCTTTACCCGTGCTTTTTTCTAGCGGGTATTGTGCTTCGCAGTCCGTTAGGAATTTGCGTAATTCATCGGCCAGGCCTTGTGCAATCTGCGGATTCTGGAGTGCCAGATTCTTGGACTCGCCGATATCTAACGCAATGTTGAATAGTTCTGCCGGTCGACCATCGTAGTAATGAATCAGCTTCCAGTCGCCGCGGCGGATCGCGCTGGATGGTCCTATGCCTGGACCCTTGGGGCCCCAGTGGTTAGGAAAATGCCAATGCAGCGGGCGGTCAGATTGGGCCGATTGGGTGTTGCCCCGCAACGCATCGGCAAAGCTGAGTCCATCGATTACGCCGCCGATCTGTTCGGGATTTTGGATGCCGGCAATTTCCAAGATCGTTGAAAAGAAATCTTCGATGATGAGGGGGTGGTCGGTTTGCGTTCCTGGTGCTGTGATTCCTGGCCAAGACGCAATCATGGGAACCCGAATTCCGCCTTCATGTGCGGAACCTTTTCCACTCGACAACGGTTTGTTGTGGGTGTGTTTGTTTCCACCTCTTCCGCTGGCACTCAGGCCGCCATTGTCTGACATGAACAGAACGATAGTGTTCTTGCTGATCCCACGACTTTTGAGGTGATCGAGGATATCGCCGAGTGATTTGTCCATGCCTTCTACAATTGCAGCATACATAGCCTCGGTGTGTTCCAAGCCCTGATCCCGGTAGCTCTGGTAGAACCGATGATCTACTGCGAACGGAACATGAACAGCATAGTGTGACAAGTATAGGAAGAAGGGTTCTGCTTGATCGATGGCTTGGTCCATGGCGGCAATGGATTCGATCGTGAGAGCTTCTGTCAGGAAAATGTCTTGGCCGTGGTATTTCTCAAGTCCTGGGACATCCCATGTTCGGTCGCCATTGCGCCAGGCAGCGCTGAAGTTCTGCTTTCCGAGATAGCTTCCCGGTCCTCCGGCGGCATGGCCTCCTATATTGACATCGAAGCCAATGCCACGAGGATCTGCCCCAGCAGTTCCGGTCGCCCCGAAATGAGCTTTTCCTGCGTGGATCGTGTGGTAGCCAGCCTCTTTTAAAAATGCCGGTAGAGCTTTGGCATGGACGGTGCCTTCAACACCCGGGTTGGGGCACAGACCATTCATATTCCACCTCGGAAATTTCAATGTCGGATGCGGGCGATCATTGGTTGCGTTCTTTTTCAGCGTCCAATTAGTGACTCGGTGTCGCGCCGCATTCAACCCTGTCATCAGACTGACGCGAGTTGGTGAACAGACGCTGCATGCATAGGCTTGCGTGAATTTCAATCCAGAAGCAGCCAGCCGTTCCATGTTTGGCGTTCGATATCGCCGGTTCAATGGGGTCACTTCGGACCCGAAATTGACCGAGGTGTCCTGCCATCCCATATCGTCTACCAAAAATAGAACGATGTTTGGCGCAGCTTGTGTGCTTTTGTCTTGAGCAGCAACTGTACTACCACGGGTACAGAAGAGCCACAGCAGGATTAGAATAGGGATCCAGCGATGTCGGCGAGTTGGTGTTTTCATGTTGCAAATGGATCTTGGTGATGTTCTCTGATCAACCGTGTAGGATCAGGATGTCTTTGAGGTTGCAGGTCTCACGACGTCAAATGTAGCACAATGTCTTGATCGGATTTCGACGCATTTCTTACCTGACATCAAAGTTACCTGACATCAAAGTTACCTGACATCAGAGTTGTTGACGGCAGAGTTGTTGACGGCAGAGTTGTTGACGGCAGAGTTGTTGACGGTAGGCCAGGCGTTGTTGATTTCATTCCGAAGTTTCCTTTACCTGAGAGATTGATCCCATGCGGACGCGTCTGATTTGTGTTTTTGGCATTCTTGCCATGGGGGCACTCCTGAAGGCCGATGAGGTCGTCGGGCCTTTGGTAGGTTCGGTTTCGCCCAACAGTGTGCACATGCTGTATCGTCCAGCGGCAAAAGCCCAAACGCTGCGTCTGCGAGTGTTTGACGCCAATGGGCAGTTGGTGAAAATCTTGAGTGAAGATTGCACAGCGGAACGTGACTTTGTTGCCCACTTCACTGTGCGGGGACTTCAGCCAGCGACCACTTATCAATACCAGATAGAGAGGATGGATGGTTCGCCAACGGGACTCGTCAAGGCGGGCCCGGCACATCAGTTCACCACAGCGTCACAGCAACGCACAGGAGATCGTGTGGTGGTCAGTTTTGTGTCGTGCGTTGATGTGGAACCGACAAAAATATGGAATGAGATGGAGACGCTCAGTGTCGATGCGGTCTGTTTGATGGGCGACACTCCGTACATTGACAGTTCTGATCTGGATGTTGTCAGGAAGAAGCATCGTCAGTTTCTGCAAATGCCGGACCTTGCTCGATTGGGGCAGACCACTCCCGTGGTTGGCACGTGGGACGATCATGATTTTGGTAAGAACAACGGTAACGGTTTGAATTTCCGTGAAGGAAAGTCACGAACGCGACGTGCGTTTGTCGACTATCGGGCGCACGACCGTTATGGCAATGGGGGTGAAGGTGTCTATCACAAAATGGATCTGGGTGCGTTGGAGATATTCTTTTTGGACCCTCGCTATTTTTCACAGATCGAGCCCTCCCCCGTTGATGCTGATCAGCCGACCTGTTTTGGAAAACAACAGTGGGAGTGGTTGCTGCAAGGCTTACGTGATTCGAAAGCGAAGTTCAAAGTGCTTGCGATGGGCGCGATCTGGCAGGACAAGAAGAATTCTGAAACCGATGACATGTTCACCTATTGGTATGAACGTGACGCGTTGCTGGATTTTATCAAGGAAGAGCAGATTTCCGGTGTGATTTTGCTTGGCGGTGATATCCATGTAGCGCGGCATCTGAAACATCCTGATCGAGTCGGTTATGACTTGCATGATTTCATCATTTCACCAGGACATGAACGCACGATCACGGGGCTTGATGTTTATCATCCCTCGTTGCTGTGGTCACTGGTCGAGGGACGACAGTTCCTGACGTTGACTGCAGACACCCGTGGACAGACTCCGCAGTTGACAGCCGAGTTTCGTCAGCCCGAGGGGCAGGTGAATCGCCGTGTCGTTTTGAGCCTCGATGAACTGACCCCGGCATCACGCAGAGATGATCTTTCAACAGAGATGCGAGCGCACTGGGATTTCAACGAGGGAATGCAAAACAAGTCATTGCTCGGTGTCCGAGTTGATGCCCAACCCCATGGTGGCGCATCGATCGATCAAACGCAGCAAGCCCGTGGTGGTGCTGTACGTTTCCTGCGGTCGGAGGGACAATACCTGAATGTGTCCCAGAGTTTCCTTGATGATAACTCGACTGCTCACACTGTTTCGATGTGGTTCAAACCCGCAAGTCTGCCGAAGCATGGCACAGGTGAACGCGGGTTTTTACTGGAGAGTACGGCTCAGGGAGCGACCAGCAATGCTCAGGCATGGCATTTGTCGCTTGGTTTAAGAGACACCGCAGATCCCGGGAAAGTGAACTTGCAGTTGTATACTGTCACGTTGCAACCCGCGGCCAGTCCAGGGGCGGCACCCAAACAGATTTCTCAGGGGCCTTTTGATTTTCAGGTTGAACGTGAACAGTTGCGGGATCGATGGAACCATGTGGCATTCACCTTTGATTCAAAATCACTGCATTTGTTCCTCAACGGAGATTTGGCAGTGACCCACCAATTACCTGTCAAAGGTCCAGCAGCTGAATTTGGGGGATTGGTGATAGGTGGCCACCGTGCGGGAACCGGCAGAAATTTTGATGGTTGGATCGATGAAGTGGCGATTTGGCAACGGTTGCTTGACCAGGATGAGATCCGACGTTTGAGCAAGTCGCCCATGAAGTAAAAGTAATTTGCTGGTGGCGTTTTTGTGAGTCGGTTTCACGCCGCGGGCGGGGTGAAGCGATGTGCTTGCCAACCATCAGTCCTTAGCAGAACAGTTTTCGTACCAGTCCGACGTGGAAGGTGAAAGGATTACAAGGTAACCTCTTGCCTTGGCAACTGAATCAAACGTGATGTTGGTCTAGCCGCTGATTTCAGATATGTGGGTCCAAGTTGGGCCTGCAGATCAAATGGCAGGCATTGGTTTGCATCCCTTGCACGTGGGTCTCTCAGGCTCAGATACACAACTCGAAACCGCAGAAGGCAAACACACCGTGGTTACAAAATATCGCAGCATGCTGTTCTCCATTTTATTTCTAGGACTTGCGGGCCTCTCGCACCTGTCCGCTGATGAACCGAAGTCCGTTGCGAAAATTGATGGCTCTGGTCCCGGTTGGGTTTCGCTCGGCAAAGCCGACTTTGCAAAAGTGAATAGTGCTGATGACACGTGGTCGTTCAAAGGGGACGAAATCCATTGCACAGGGAAACCTGTCAGCGTCATGCGGACTCAAAAGCAGTACACTAACTTCGAACTCGTCTGCGAATGGCGACACATGAAAGATGCGGGTAACTCAGGGATTTTTGTGTGGACCATTCCTGCGTCATTGGAAAGTCTCAAAGGTCCGGGGCTGCCTCAAGGAATCGAGGTGCAAGTGCTCGACCTTGGGTACAAGGATGCTTTTGAACAAGGTGGAAAACGAAAAGCTGACTGGTTCACTTGTCACGGCGACGTGTTCCCCGTGGGCGCTGCAAAGATGAAGCCCTTTCCGCCCGTCGCTCCCAACGGTCGCAGGAGCTTTCCCTCGAAAGAATTAACACTCGATACCGGTGAGTGGAATCACTATTACGTCCGTGCAATCAATGGCGAAGTCCGCTTGTGGGTCAATGGCGAGGAAGTATCTGGTGGCACAGCGTGTTCGCCCAGCACGGGGTACCTGTGTTTGGAATCCGAAGGATCGCCCATTGAGTTCCGAGGTTTGAAACTGCGTGAGTTGCCGTAGGCAGCGATTCATCTGAGCTCTGAGTGGGGGCAATTGTTGCTGGTCTGCAGGCAGGCCGGCATTTTGGATGATACTGTCGAGATTCTACTTTTGCCAGACAAAGGCGGGCGGGCGGAAGGCCTTGACATCTCGATCGTTGCTCAGGGGTGACCCCGGGGTGGACCGGCCGTCGCGAATGAGTTTTTGGTAGTCCGCCAGCATCTCTTTCATGCGATCCCGATTGCCGGCTGACACATCGTTCGTTTCGGCAGGATCGTTTTTCAGGTTGTAAAGTTGAACGAAGGTTGGATCCTCAAGTTCCTTGTGATTCTTAGGGTTGCGCCCAAAGGCATCGATTGCCTCTTTCCATGCGTCCTCAGATTTTGGTTCCGTGAAGAATTGTCCAGAGCTGCCGCTTCCCGGCCCAAGGATTAGTTTCCAGTCACCATCACGAAAGGCATCGGAACGCGTCCCGCGAATCACGAGGTTGCTTCGATGGGACTGTTCCGGATCCTTCAAGACAGAAAGGAAACTGGATGAATCGGGTGCCTGTTTTGAGGACAGTTTGATCCCCGCAATGTCAGCCCATGTCGCCATCAGGTCATTCAGGCCGATTAGGGCATTACTGACGCCACCCTGTTTGATGACACCGGGCCAAACGGTTGCAAACGGGATTCTGAGTCCACCTTCAAAGGCAGAGAACTTGTATCCCCGCCAAGGACCAGCAGAAAAGTGTCCATCTTTTTCCATCTCCTGCATTTGATTCGCGGTGGCTTGGAGTCGACGGCCAGAGTAATGGCCCGGGCCGTGATCAGAGGCGACCATGACCACGGTGTTTTCTGCAACACCAGCGTCGGAGAGTTGTTTGCGGACTCTGCCGATACAAGCATCTGCATTCATGACAAAATCACCGTAGATTCCGATGCGGCTTTTACCTTTGAACTCGGTTTCGGGTGAGGTTGGTGTGTGCGGTGCTGTGAGAGCAACGAATAGAAAGAATGGCTTGGGTTGTTTGGCCTGACTTTGAATGCTGGCCTGGCCTTGAATGAAGCTACCTGCCTCTTTGCAGAAGGTTGAAAGAACCTCCGTGTCGACAAAGTTCTCAGCGGCTGGACCCACTCGATTGAAGGCACTCCAGCCTTTTTGTGCTGTGACCTTTCCCTGCCATTGTTTGCCCCGGATGTAGGCATAGGGAAACATGTCGAGCGATCCGGGCAGAAAAAAACATTCGTCAAACCCGTAATCGCTGGGCCCGATTTGGATGGGCTTGGTGAAGTCGGTGTTTTCAGGACCCTGGACGTTACCATCGCGAGTTGTCATTCGGGTACCGAGATGCCATTTGCCGACGTAGCCGGTGGCGTAGCCACCCGACCGAAACATGTCACCGATCGTGTGTTGTGATTCGGGGAAGCGCAATCCCGTAAATCCCCACGGGCCGCCTCGTTCGGCTTTTCCAAAACGGAAGGCATAGCGGCCTGTCATGATCGACGTGCGACTGGGAACACAAACTGAATCGGTCACATGTGCATCGGTGAATTTCATGCCTTCAGCACACAGTTGATCAAAATTGGGTGTGTCGACGTTGCACTTGGCGCCACCAAACGCCTTGACGTCTCCGTAGCCGAGGTCGTCAGCCAGAATGAACACAATATTGGGACGGTCGGCAGCCACGCTTCTGGGCAGCTGCATGCCACAAAATATCGCAATGAGTACGCAAATTGTGGCTGTTTGATTGAGTGTCATGATGGGCTCTGTGTCAAAGTCTTCCAATTGATCTGTGTGCAGTTTATCACTCAGCAGCAGATCGAGTTGACGAATCGACACCAGCGGTGCACCGTTTGATTGCTTTATCAGCTTTGGTCATGCCATTCGCCGAGTGCGCAGCGGTGTGGACGAAAGCAGGAAGTGCGCGCCGACTTATGGATGACGCACTCACGCGATGATTTCCTTGACCACATTTCCGGCGACATCGGTCAGCCTGAAGGGCCGGCCGTGGTGCTCGAAGGTCAGCTGTTCCTGGTCGAGTCCCATCAGGTGCAGCATCGTCGCGTGCAGGTCATTCATGTGAATCTGGTTTTCGATGCCGTAGTAACCAAAATCGTCGGTGATGCCGGCTTTCACACCACCTCCGGCCATCCACATCGAGAAGCCGTGATAATTGTGCTCGCGTTCTGGACCTTGACGCGGCTCTTCGTTTTGTGGTGTGTGTGGGGTTTGTCCAAAATCACCATCCCATAGCACCAGTGTGTCGTCCAACTGTCCGCGTGCTTTGAGATTGCTGAGCAGACCAGCAAGCGGTTTGTCGCTCACCTTGAACGATCAGCAGACAGGTTTTATGGGGCAGCAATGAATCGGTGCTGGCCGCCTTTTTGCTTGGCGATCAATTCCATCAATGGGCGACTGCCGACACTTTCAAAGGCGATGGTGTGAACCACGATATCGGGAGCGTAGTCAGATAAGATGGATTTTGGATCCAGCATCACATCACCAGGCGGTGGCATCGCTTTGCGAGCCTGGCCGAAACTCTGAAAGAATGAATTGAGCGGTGAGTTGAAGTCTGCGGTATGTCCGTACAAGAATTCCCCATCCGAAAGAAAGAAAACAGCATCTGGTTTCAGGTTGCCCGCGATCTGCAATGCTCGCGCTGGCATGGTTCCGCCTTGAGGGCGGACTTGGTATCTCAGCCACTTGAGTGCGGCCTGCTTGTTGTTGGCGGTCGCTTGTCTCATCACCGCTTCGTTGTTCTTTAAGAACATTGGAAGGGCATGGTTGCTGTAAAGAATGACAGAAAAGTCTTGCTCGGCAGTGAGTTGATTGATCGATGCGATCAACTCAGAAGTGGCACGCGTGAGTCGTTGTCCATTTCGAGCAGACATGCTGGAAGAGACATCAAGCACGAATACAAAGCTATTGCCATATGCTTCTGCACCGAAAAACTTGATGCTCTTGTTTTGCTTGCTGGCGTTATCGGACTCAGCCGTGGTCTCGCTAGGAGTATTCGACTTCGCAGTTTCTGTGCTGGGGAATGTAATCGGCGACACTTCCACGAGATCAAGCACGTCGATTGCTACCGTTTCCTCAATCACAGAACTCGATGTAGGGGGTTCCTGTTCAGGGACTGAAACATCCACACTTGTGATGCTTGCCAGTTCATCGGTGTTAGCCCACGGGTCATTGTTGTCGGCGGTAGCAAGTGAGATGACCAAGGGATCTAACGGGGCACTGGGCATCAGCACCAGGGCTAAAACAATGAGGATTACCAAGTGGGCGATAAGTGAAAATAAGAATCCAGAAAATTGCTTGAGCTGGCGATCCCTGTCTGTCTCAGAACCTTCCTCGTGACTCTCAATCGTGGTCAAGGCGTTCATCTCTGTCGCTTGGACTGTCTCCGAGCCCGCATCCGAGCCCGCAACCGAAACCGCATCCGAGCCCGCATCCGGAACCGGGGGCGGAACCGGAACCGATCTTTCGGGGCGCTCGATAGGTGGCGGAGTCAACAAGGATTCACGAAGGGGGCAATGAGTGAGACACAGCTTGTAGACGCAGGATACACACAGGTTCAGTTAGTTTCTCTGGCGAATTGGAGCAGGCTAGGTGTCAGTACGCGGTGGATCCCGCGACCGCATTGTTTGTTTGGATGACCGACCTTTTAGCCTAACATCCCTTACCGCCCAAAACAAATTGTGTGGGTGTGACACGGCGTGAGGAGTGGTCCCCGTTTGATTGCCGATATTTCGCTGTGAGCCGGGCGGAGCAGGAGATGAACAGGGGGTGGGGCTTGTTGCAGAAGCTTTCGTACTGTGTTCGGACCTCTTTTTCTCTTATGATATTCGACGAATCCACAATTGAAGCATTGAGATCAACGACTGGATCAACGACTGGATCAACGACTGGATCAACGACTGGGGCAGCGACTGGGTCAGCGAGTCGGTGCACAAATTGGTGTTTAAATGCGTTAATCGGGGGCGAGGTGTGGTGGATACGGTTGATAATGCTGTCAGCCACGGGCAATACAATTCAATTTAAGACTTTCCGCGATCGAGAAAGTAATGTGCTGGTCAGGATGAGAACTCTTTTAAAACTATTGATCATAGCCGGGCTGTTGGGCGGTGTGGGGGCTTTGGGGTACCAGCCGGCACGCGACTATTGGCGCGAACGCAATAAGATCACTTGGGATACCGCTGAGATCAAATCTGGTGATATCACACGATTTGTAAATTCAACGGGCACGGTGCAGCCGGTCTTATCGGTTTCCATTGGCTCGTTTGTCTCAGGGCCCATCGTCGAACTCAATGTTGATTTCAATGATGAAGTGAAAAAGGGCGACGTACTTGCTAGGGTAGACCCGCGACTTTTCAAAGCGGGCGTGGATCGCGATAACGCAACTCTTTCGACGCGTGAAGCTGACTTGGAGCGTATCGAAGCACAGTTGCAGCAGTCGTTGAACAACTACCTTCGGGGGAAGCGACTTCGCGACAAGAATAAAGATTTCATGTCGGATCGTGAGATGGATGCTTTGGTGTTTGAAGTCAAGTCATTGCAAGCTCAGCGGAAGCTTGCCAAGGCATCGATTTTGCAGGCCAAGGCGTCCTTGGAAACATCCCAAGCGAATTTGAAGTATTGCGAGGTAACTTCGCCCGTTGACGGAGTGGTTATCAATCGGCTGATCAATCCTGGCCAAACGTTGGCGGCACAATTTCAAACACCGGAATTGTTTGTCGTGGCACCCGACCTCCGTGAAAAGGTGCATGTATTTGCATCGGTAGATGAGGCTGACATCGGACTCATCCAAACTGCAAAAAAGGCAGGCAAGCCAGTCGATTTCACGGTTGATGCACACCCTGATGAAGTGTTCGACGGTGCAATTGAGCAGATTCGGGTCAGTAGTGTCGCAACGCAGAATGTTGTTACCTATCCCGTTGTGATTGCAGCCACCAATCCTGATTTGAAGTTGCTGCCCGGAATGACTGCAAGCATTTCGTTTGAGGTAGATTCAACCGTGGGTGTTCGGAAAATCCCCAACGCAGCACTGCGATTTTTTCCAGACAACGTGAAGCTCGTTCGCGAAGCCGACAGGCAGTTGATTGATGGGTCGGCTTGGCGAACAAAGAAATCCGATGCAGAGAAAGACGAAGCAGCAAATCAGACTGCGACTGAGAGTGCAGAAGCACAGCGAAAGAAGAATCAACGCCATGTTTGGGTAGTCGATGGCGAGTTGCTTCGTGCGGTCGAGGTCACGACTGGTTTGATGGAAAATAGGTTTACCGAGATGGTTTCAGGTGATCTGAAGGTTGGTGACAAACTGGTCATTGGCAAGAAGGACTAGGTCCAAACATGTCTTTCTTTGATACGGTTCGCATTGCGTTTCGCGCATTATTGAAAAACAAAATGCGTGCTGTTTTGACCATCATTGGCGTGGTGATTGGAATTGCAGCAGTGACGACGATTGTTTCCATCGGGCAGGGAGCAAGCAAACTTGTAAGCGGCGAGTTTGAGGCCTTGGGTACGAATGTGATTCTGGTCTTTCCAGGACAAACTCGCCGAGGGGGGGCAAGGCAGTCCGGAGCACCGACGCTAACCACGGCGGATGCAGATTCAATCGGTGAACAGTGCCCTGCCGTGCTGGCTGCCTCTCCGATTGTCGGGACTGCAGGGCAGATCATTTACGGAAATGAAAACTGGAATCCAAAACAGATGCAGGGCGTCGGGCAAGACTATCTGACTGTCAGAAATTGGGAGCTTGAAGCGGGGGGCTTCTTTTCTACCAGCGACATCGAATCCAATGCCAAGGTCTGTGTGATTGGTCAAACTTTGATTCCCAAACTGTTTCGCACCGTCAATCCGATGGACGAAATGATCAGGGTCAATAATGTTCCCTTTCGTGTCATTGGAATCTTGGCAAAAAAAGGTGCCAATATGGTTGGTGATGATCAAGATGATGTCGTCTTGATGCCTCATACCACCGTCCGAAAACGGCTCAATGGTTCACCCCTCGATACCGTTGGGATCATCATGGTTTCGGCACGTGGCACCAAGCAAATGGGAGAAGCTGCAAAACAGATCGAAACTCTGCTTTACGAACGCCACGAAATCGGTCCTTCGGAGGAACCGGATTTCAGCGTTCAGGATACGACGGAAATTGCAGCCACGCTCGGAATCATTACCGGAACATTGACTTTGATGCTCTCTGCCATTGCGGGTATCTCATTGCTGGTGGGTGGCGTTGGAATCATGAACATCATGCTGGTTTCAGTTACTGAGAGAACCAGAGAAATCGGGATTCGGATGGCATTGGGAGCGCGTGGGAAAGATATCTTGCGGCAATTCCTGATCGAGTCCGTCGTGCTGTCCTGCATTGGCGGCGCTATCGGGCTGTTGCTTGGAACCGGTGCGTCCATGTGTGCCAATGTGCTCATTAATATTTACAAGCCGGGAACGGATTGGCCCATGATCGTTTCCATTCCTGCCGCGTTTGTAGCGATGGGTTTCGCGGCGGCAGTAGGAGTGTTCTTTGGCTATTACCCAGCAAGACGCGCTAGCAAACTCGACCCAATTGACGCATTGAGGTACGAGTAGATGGCGTTGATTGAACTTGATGATGTTCGCAGAGTTTACGATTTGGGCGAGGTCAAGGTGCACGCGCTTCGCACCGTTACCAGACAGATCGAACTTGGTGAGTACATCGCACTGGTCGGACCCTCCGGCAGTGGCAAGTCAACCTTGATGAACACCTTGGGATGCCTCGATCGTCCAACCCATGGTAGTTACCTGCTGGATGGCGAGGAAGTGGTGACCATGAATCGTGACCAACGAGCCAAAATAAGAAACAAGCAACTCGGTTTCGTTTTTCAAAATTTTAATCTGCTGAACCGTACTTCGGCGCTTGAGAACGTAGAACTGCCGCTCATGTATGGGCCTCGTGTATCGGCTCATGAACGGCGTGATCGAGCCATGGAAATGCTTGCGAAGGTTGGCTTGGCTGATCGGTATCATCACCATCCCAGTCAGCTATCTGGCGGGCAGCAACAGCGGGTTGCTATTGCCAGAGCACTTGTGAATCGTCCGTCTATCTTGATGGGAGATGAACCCACAGGAAACCTTGACTCGAAAACCAGTCGCGAAGTGATTGATCTGTTTCGTGAGTTAAATGAGCAGCAGGACATCACGGTGATTCTTGTGACTCACGATCAAAATGTGGCACGTAATGCAAAACGTACATTGGTTTTGCGGGATGGTGAGATTGTCGAGGATACGGTTGATTTTCAACTCGCAAAAGCGGCCCTCGAATTTGATCCCGCGTTGGATGAATGACTCAGCATTCTTCCGTGTTTCTCCAGATTAAGTCACTTTCGGAATGCGTTGTGTGGTGCAAACGGCCAATCAGAAACAGCACGTGACCTGATTCTTGTTCTGCTTCTCTATTTTGCGTAACCGTCAAGGGCGATGGTTGTGTTGTGTGGGGAGGAAAAAAACCGGGCTGGAAGCGACGTCACACCCGGAAAAACTGGCGCATTCGTTGCGTCCGGTCGAATCCGGACACTATGGGTACTGTACTTTCAGATCGAACTTTCGGCGTTCGCTTGGTGGTCCGCTATCTGTTCGTTTTTACTGCCATGCTAGTGTGTTCTGTTTTGGTGGAAGCGGAAGAGCCTTGCTATCCGATTTTGCCTGAGCAGCGATCGTTGCAGTTGCGGGGTCCTGGCCAGTTGTTGCAGGTCGCGGTTCCTCAGACACCCCGACCGCCCACGGTGGCAGATCCACAGTTCGACTTACCACCTCGTGACTTGGCCCTCAATGAAGCAATCAGTATCACGCTCGCTAACAGTGAGGTGGTGCGAGTTCTCAGTGGTGTGACTGCATCCACCAGCGGGCGTACGATTTATGATGTGGCTATCACCAATACCACGATCGATCAGCAAAAAGGTGTTTTTGATCCTACTTTGCGTTTCAACAATGTCTGGAATCAAGTTGAGAATCCATTCGGACTTCCGGATCCATTGAATCCGGCCAACACACTGATTGGCGGAACCCAGAACGAAGGTTTCGGACTCGATTTTGGTTTGAGTAAGAAGAATCTGCTGGGTGGCACGACGAACCTGGGAGTTGTTGGAAACCGGACTCATGTCACACCCGGTGTTTTTCCACTGGATCCGGCGGATCGTACGTCCACTGAATTCAGTTATACCCAACCGCTGTTGCAGGGCGGTGGCAAAGCAGCCAATCAGGCTCCGATCGTACTGGCACGTATCGATACAGAGCGTTCTTACTTTCAGTACAAACAGGCAGTGCAGCGATCTGTGCAGGGTGTGATTGAAGCGTATTGGGCTCTCGTCTTTGCACGCACAGATCTTTGGGCGCGGACTCAGCAGGTTGAACAAGCGAAATTCGCGAACGATCGCACTCTGGCTCGTGTTGAAAGTGGTGACGCCAACGCAGGTGATCTTGCTCAAACCGAATTGGCTCTGGAGAATTTTCGAGCGAGTCTGCTTGCATCACAAGCAAGCGTTCTTCAACGTCAGGCTGCGTTGTTGAATATTATGGGTTTGTCACCCTACGAATCCGAGCGAACTGTCCCAGTCACACCTATGGTTGATGAGTTGATTGAGGTTGACTGGAACTTGATCAATGAACTTGCTCAGCGTGAACGACCAGATATCATCGAGTTGAAACTGATTCTGGAAGCCGATCAGCAACGTATCGTGGTCGCAGAAAATCAGGCTCGGCCACAACTCAATGGTGTTGCCTTGTACCGCTGGAATGGACTTGAGGGCATTGCACCATCCGGTAATCGTGTGCAAAGTAACGCGGGTGATTTTCAGGACTGGTCACTCGGTGTCAATTTTTCCGTGCCACTGGGGATGCGAGCAGAACGGGCGACGTTGCGTCAGCGGCAGTTGATTATCCAGCGTGATCGAGCCAACCTGTATCAGGGTTTGCACAACATGCAGCAGTTACTCGCCCTGAGCCTGCGAAACCTTGAGCAGTTCTACGCTCAATACGAACGATACAAGGCCGTCCGGGCTGCCGCGCGTCGGAACTTAGAGCAGCAACTCGCGCAATACAACGAGGGGATCATTCAATTCATTGTTGTATTGCAGGCGATTGTTGATTGGGGAAACAGTGTCAGTTCAGAAGCACAGTCACTGACACAGTACAACACCGAACTTGCTCGGTTGGAATTGCAGACGGGGACAATTTTACAGGAGCACAGTGTCGTATTCTTTGAAGAACGCTTCCGTTCGATTGGACCGCTGGGGCGCTGCGGAGAAGAAGCTTGTTACCCACGTAGTCAACCGCCCTCGACGTCGGTGATGCGTTATGAAGAGGGCACGCAACCGTCTGAAGAATACTTTGATCTCGAAGACCCAGTCGCC
>Ga0315322_10000122_pt1 | contig 49540 bp, 30 predicted proteins | sample M110021515metaG_FD_203461 | JGI IMG/M metagenome (GOLD analysis project Ga0315322, IMG submission 203461) | Ammonia-oxidizing marine archaeal communities from Monterey Bay, California, United States - M1 100m 21515 | ecosystem: Environmental > Aquatic > Marine > Intertidal zone | place: USA... | reverse complement strand
GATCACCCCCATACATCACGGGTCATGGTCAATCGGATTTGGATGCATTTGATGGGGCGGGGGATTGTCACGACGCCAGACGATTTTGGTGTTTACGGTGCGAGACCCAGCCATCCCAAATTGTTGGACTATCTGGCCGAAGCGTTTGTCCGCCAAGGTTGGTCGGTGAAGCAGATGATCCGCCAGATCGTGTTGTCGCGGACTTATCAGTTGGCCAGCAAGCATGATGTTGATTCACTGCGTTTAGATCCGGATAATCGCTGGATGGCTCGTCATCCCCGACGTCGATTGGATGCTGAATCTTTGCGTGATAGCATTTTACATGTGACTGGGAGACTTGATCACTCACCGCAGCAGGGATCGGCGGTCGAGAAAATCGATGCTTTGATCAACTGGCCTCCAGGGGAGTCAACCAACCTGCATCGTGAATCGAATCATCGGAGCATTTACCTATGTATGCTGCGGCACGCACCACCTCCGGAACTCGTGGCGTTTGATTTGCCTGATGCTGTGGGGATTGCCGGCAAGCGAGAAGTGACGACCTTGCCGACCCAGACCCTGTTTCTTTTGAACAGTGAATTTGTTGTCTCGCAGGCCGGTATTTACGCCCAGAAATTGCTCGAAGACCCCTCACTTACTGACGAATTCAGGGTGAGAAGAGTGTTCCTAGCCTGTTTTCAAAGGTTCCCTAGCGATGTCGAGTTGCGGCAGGCGATAGAATATCTTGTTGCTATAGGCGATCACTTTGAGAAAAATGAAGCTGATGCGGTGAAGCGGACGCACCAGGTTTGGAAGAGTTTTTGTCAGGCAATGTTGATGACAAACGAATTTCGATATGTGGACTGATGACTGTCATGATTTCAAGACGACATATGCTGCAATCGGCGTCCTGCGGATTTGGATATTTGGCTCTGCAGTCTTCGCTCTGCCAGGGTACTCTTCACGCAGGTACCCAAGCCGCTTCCCCTGTTGTTACGAATCCAGCCCGGGCCAAACGGGTGATCTTTTTGTGCATGAGTGGTGGTCCTGCGCAAATGGACACATTCGATTACAAACCACAGACGGGCAACAAGAAACATCCCGGCTCTGCAGTGGCGTTCCAGCAAAGGGGCGACAGTGGTCTTTGGGTCTCGGAGCTGTTACCTGAAACCGCCAAACATGCAGATCGACTTTGTGTGATCAATGGAATGCATGCTGATACTGGCAATCATGCCCAGTCATTTTTGCAATTGCATACGGGAGAGCGACTGAGGAAACGGCCAAGCATGGGATCTTGGATCTCTTATGGTCTTGGTAGCGAGAACGAGAATCTTCCAAGTTTCATCAGTCTGAACGCCGCCAAGCCATCCGTGTATTCCAGTGCCTTCTTGCCGACCGAATATGCCGGGACTCCGATTGGCACCAATGGCGAAAACATGTCAACGGCCACCATTCGCGACATTTCCGGTGACCATCTTCCGAGCTCAGTCAAACGTCAGCAACTCGATTTTGTTCAGCAAATGAACCGTCAGCACGCAACGCAACGCACCGGTGATAAGCACTTGGAGGGTGTGATCGAATCGATGGAGTTGGCGTTCCGTATGCAATCGAGTGCTCCCGAACTGCTCGATTTGAGTAATGAAACGGAAGCGACCTTGGAGCGATATCGTGTTGGAAAGAAATTGTCGATCGGTACCTGTCGGCCTACCGATTTTGGACGACAGTGCTTGCTTGCACGCCGATTTGCCGAAGCGGGTGTACGGTTCATTGAACTCAATCACGGCGGTTGGGATCAGCACAAAAATCATAGACGCGATTTGAAAGCCAATTGTGAAACTACCGATGCGCCGATCGCAGCGCTGTTGGAAGATTTGACTGCGCGCGGCCTGATGGATGACACGCTCGTGGTGTGGGGTGGAGAATTTGGGCGGCCGGGTTTAACGCCTGATGATGGAAAAGATGAGACTGGACACAACGCCAAGGGATTCACTTTCTGGTTGGCTGGCGGTGGAGTCAAATCTGGTTACGTCCACGGCAAAACCAGTGAGACGGGAGCACGTGCAGTCGAGGGAAAAGTACACTTCCGTGATTTGCATGCGACCATTCTTAACCTGATGGGACTAGATCATCGAGCGTTGAATTTCCAGCACGAAGGTCGTCAGCATCAACTGACTGGGCCTGAGGAAGCCAAAGTGGTTACGGAACTCTTTGCCTGAACTTTGACGCGTGAGTGCTTGCATCTTTAGCCCAGGCCGAGAGTCGGTGCGGTGTTCTAATCAGCAAGGTTGAATCGTTGATCACTTGCTGCGAACGAAAGCGGGTAATAATTGCCGTGGTATCGAGGCCAGCATTTTACCCATGCCCCGCTGGTGTGCGGTCACAATGATGATCAAGTCCAACTCTGGCAACATTAAAATGAACTGTCCGCCGGCACCACGCCCTGATTGGCAATCGTACATGCGGTTTCCAACTTGCATGTTATGTCGCCACCAGAAGTAGCCATAGGATGTGCCCTGAGGGTTCGTGTTAAGGCGATCCGTTGCTTGCCTTACAAAATCAGTAGGAATCAGTTGTTCTCCATTCCATTTTCCTGCGTTACTCACCAACATGCCCCACTTGAGCATGTCGCGGGAACGCATGCTGCTGCCAGCAGCTGATTTGGGAAGCCCACTGACATCGTCTTGCCATGCAAAATTCGTGATTCCCAGTTTTGCTAGCAGTTCTGTTTCAATGAATTGCCTGGCAGAACCTGGAACAACCGCTTCCAAGACCTGCATCGCAATGGAAGGATCAGAGCCTTGGTACTTGTAGCTCTTGTCGGTTGAACTGATGGGTTGGCTGTACTGCAGGTAGGCTTGAATTTGCCCTTGGCCCAAGAGTAGATCTTTTTTCTTCCTGAGTTCATTCGCTTTTGCCTGATCGATTCGGATCCCCGATTTCATGTTCATGGCTTGGGCGAGTGTGATCAGCTTGGCACCGGGAACAATTTTGGATTGATCAATGTTCTTCAGAAAATCAACGATGGGTCGATTCAAGTCCGCCATGCTGAGATGGTTCAACTGAATGGCTCTGCCGATCGCCATTGCCGTATACGATTTGGTGATCGACATTTGGTAATGAGGGTAGTTAACGCGACCGCGCCGGTAATAAGACTCGAATAGCAGTTTGTCGTGTTGGTATAGCAGCAGGCTGTCGATGTCGCCATGATCGCCAGCGGCGATCTCATCCGCGAACGAAAGGACGGCGGCAGCTAGTTGCTTGTCGGTGTCTAAGCTGCCAACCGGAATCCCGTCACGTCGGTCATTGGGAGAGGTGCTGATATAGGGCTGCTTGAGATCAGGGATGTCTTTTTCCAGAGAGTAGGAAACATCCTCAGCGTTAAGATCAGTGATTTCAGGAGCCGTACCGTCTTCATTGTCCTTGGCGCTCCGTTTTGTATTCGGCGATTGCAGTTTTGAACTCGGCGACTGCTGCTCTGGATGTGCCGCCTGCAGCATGGCAGGCCGTTCCCAGTCCTTCGACTGGTAATCGTCTGGGGTTTGCGGCTTGATGACCTCCGTGACTTCATCTTCGTCGTCGAATAGTGGCCAATCATCCGTGCGAAATGGTGAGGCAGGTAGGCCTTCACGGTTGTACAGAAGGTTGCGTTGGGATGGATTCATCCCCCAGGCGTAACGTACAGCGACCGGTGCTTCGACCGTGTCGGAAGAAACGATCACCTGATCATTCTGAATCACTGCATCGGCCCATTTCCATTGTCGATCGTTACCGGCAATGGCGAATGCATTCAGCGGGGAATTCCCGGATTTGATCAGGTTACTTGCTGCGGCCAAGCCACTTCCGTGGCCATCAAAATCGAGAATGATGCGTTTGCCATCGACTTGTAGTTTTTTGAATTGTGGTCCCGATCCAATCACATCTTTTGCATAGACATTTTCAAGGGCAAACAGGGCATGCCGGATACCGATGGGGCGTTTGTTTTTGGGGTGCAATTTGATTGGATCGCCGGTGTCGACGGAAACGACCAATCCCATGTTTGGCAACTCTTGGCTCGCTAAACGCATCATTTCGCGATTGACCGCCCAAGGTGCTTCCACCCCTTCGACGGCTTTGGTTTGTGGTGGATTCCAACTGGGCAATTGAGTGACGATGAACGGGAAATCGTCAGCAACGTTCCCAGCAGATAGGTCGTGCCAAGAAGAGCGGTAGTAAGTGACCAACTTTTTGAGCTGATCACGATAGTGCATTGCTTGAGGCACATTCTTTGAATTGCGTTCACCTTGGTACCAGATCGCGCCTCGGATCCCATAAGGCCGAATGGGGTGAATCATGGCATTGAAAATATGACCTGGGTATTGATGGCCGAGATTGGCAGGCTTGGTGATGAAGGGTGGTTGCAATTGTTTCCACTGGTTTTTCATCGTCTCACCAGCATGAATCTTCTGTCTGTAAGTGATGATTTCTTGTTCGTGAGTTTTTAGTGCCTCGTCACGATCATAGCGCCGTGAGTTCTTGTCCAGTTGCGCAATGTGTAAATTTGTTCGCCTATCGTTTTTCTGGATGTCAGCAGGAATCCAACCCTCGATCGGGGTTCCTGCGTAGGCTTGGACAATGATTCCTACAGGAATACCAAGCGCTTCTTGAAGAGTCTTTCCAAAGTGGTAGGAAACCGCTGATGTCGCTGCGGCTGTTTCAGGTGTGCAGGAAACCCATTTGGCAAGCAGGTCGCGTGATTCGTTGAGCGGTTCATGCCAGTGTTCCCGAGATGATTTAAAAATCCTTAAGTTGGGTGTCTTCGCACGTGCGGTTTCGTTTTCAGCATCAAAACAGTTGCCCAACGCCCAACCCATGTTGGACTGACCCGCGCACAACCAGACTTCGCCGATGGCGACATCGTCCAGTGAAATTGTGTTTTTTCCGCGAATCACCAACGAATGTCCGGTTCCGTGTGACGGTGTCTTCAGAAAGAGTCGCCAGTCACCGGCTGCATTGGCTGTCGTCGTGGCCCCGTTTCCCCAACTCGCTTCGACGGAGATTTTTTCACCAGGATCTGCAAAGCCCCACACAGCGTTGTTAGTGTTTTGTTGAAAAACCATCTGGTTGCTAAACAGATTTGGCACACGGACATCAGCGCTGACGAGGACATGTGAAGTCAAAAACAAAATGAGCGTTGTGAGTAGTCTCATAACAGGCTGTGGTGTGTGTTTGGAGGTAGGGAGCTTCATCGTGCTGATCTATCATCGTAGCAGTGAGTGCTGAATTTGGTACATCCGTGGACGCCGCGTCATGCCGAGCGTTCATCGCATCAGGCTTCTACTTGATCTGTGCGGAAGTCTATACAAAATAGGTTCACCACTCCAGAAATCAATGATTTCATCATTGTCGATGGTATTGCCAACGGGGCGGATCGTCGTTCCGCCGCTGTCAAAAAGCGGTCGCCGACAATTTCGTATGAAGCTTCTCGATCAGCAATGACAATGAAGGCTGCAATTGATGCAGAGATTGCAATCATGGTGATTACGTGACCCAAGCATTGGTTTGCTTCTGACGAGCGTTTTGGCTGCACACCTCCCCGCGGCGTGTTTGGTGTTCGTCCTGTGCACGTTGTAGGGATTACGACGAAAATCGTTTCATAAAACCGACTCAAACTCTCTCTGCATTACAGTCCGCGTCCTAGAGTTCAGCAGTTTGCTGTTTTTCGTGTGCCGGAGGTTCTTCCATGTTTCGTCTGTTGATGATCGCCGTTGTTAGTGTCCTGTATTGTACGCAGGTAGATGCCCAATTATTTGGACGACGTCACCGGTCCAATCGAGGTGCGCAACTTCAGCGTTACGAAAGTAATCGGCAACCCGTGAAAACCGATCAGCTTTCTCGTTCCTACAAGTCTTCATCGGGATTGAATATCAGCATCGGGATCGGTGCCTATCCCGGCTACTATTCCGGGTTTGGTGGATACGGGTACCTCGACCCATATCGATTTGATGGTTACGGCTATGACCCCTATCGCTATGGCAGTTTTGAGGCACCCGATCTTCTGAAAGATCCATACTTTCGAGAGCGATATCGATATGACAGCAAGTTTCCAGGTCGATATCGAGCCCCGAGAATGCCCGAAACTTCGGCACCCATTGCGATTGAAGAGTTGTATCGATTCAATACGAGCAGCCCAAAAGATCGTCATGGTTCTTCAAAACAACTCACTTCTGGAGCTGCGGCGAGTCAATTGGCGAAGGCAACTGAACAGCTTGCTAGCGGGTTGGCTGCCAGTGAGTATGGCGAAGCGTGGCTTGAATATCTTGCACCACACCAACTGTCGTCACTGCTGACTCAGGGAAAGATAGCAGAGGTACGAGAGCTGATGAGTCATTACGAGGGTGTGGTTGCAAATCCAGAGTTGCAGTACATCACTGCCACACCCGGATTCGCTGAGACAAGAAGTCTGTTAAAACGCTACCTTGGTGAGTCAAATACTGAAATGAATGGACGAGTGATTCGTATTGTCCCTTCGCAAGTTGAATCGACTGAGGCAGAGGCGAGTGATCAACCAGAAACCTTGCCAGCACCGCAGCCTACTGAAGAGCTCGAGTCAGGCTTGAATCCAGCTAACGAGACGTGATTACGATAGAACAGTATCAAGATTATCCCTATGCGTCTTACATCTGAGCTGGGTGTTGAATAGGTCTTATCAGTCGACTTTGACAAACCGCTGCTCAGGTTGGCCCATCCTTTGGTGTACAGCGGTGTGTGATGCTAGGTACATGCACCAGTTGCACCCTCCGTTTCTTTTTTGTCGTGTCTTGTTGGCTTCTATCCATAGTCGAGCCCGAACGCGTTTCGTTGCAGTCTAAAAGACCAAGCTCTGGAGCTGCATTCGCTGGATATAAGTTCAACTTCGTTATTCTATTAGCATGCACAAGCTTCGACGATATTGAGAAGTGCTAGACTGTGGGTCCTTGGACGCTCGCCGCCTTAGCGATTCGGTAGTCTTCTTTTTAAGTTTGCGGGATATTACCAGAGGTGGCGTTCGATTTTGTATTGACTAAAACCGTTGTGGATGCTGGTAGCTTTCCAACTGAATGACCAACAAAGTCGCCGTGATACTGCCGTACATGTGAAGCGGTCTTTGCAGAAAAATACAGGAGATCTCGTTTCGATCGAGAATGGTACCCATGAAATTCTCCTTCTTTAAAAGGTCCACCGTTGCAGGCGCATGTAAGCGACCTGTAAAGCCATGGCCGATTCGGTTGGGAACATTCAATAGACTGGCCACCACGGCAGGTGTGTTTCTTGTTGTCGGCGGCTTATGCAATGCGCAGTCAAAAACGTCTAGTTCGCAGCTGATAAATGCGCAGGTTCTGGACCCGGTGACGCGTTCGTTGCTCAACACACATTGTGGAAGTTGCCATGGGGGAGAGGTTAGCGAAGGGGATATAAATTTTGATGCGTACAATTCAATCGAGAAAGCTCGCGAGGACATACAGGTTTGGCTGAAGGTTCGTCAGGTGCTGAATAGCCGGCAAATGCCGCCACCAGATGCACCGCAACCCACAGATGCCGAATCGAAACGATTGCGTTCATGGACAAGTGCGTTTCTGAAGGCGGAAGCGGCTGCCAAAGCGGGGGACCCGGGCCCGGTTTTGTTGCGGCGTTTGAGTAACGCTGAATACGGCTATGCGATCCGTGATTTGACTGGATTGGGGCAGCTCGACCCGACACGTGACTTGCCTGTTGACGGGGCAGCGGGGGAGGGCTTTACGAACGTTGGAAGTGGACAGGCAATGTCGCCCTCACTGGTTCGCAAGTATCTGGATTCCGCAAAACGAACAGCAGAACACTTGGTGTTGTTGCCAACTGGAATCGCGTTCAGGCCTTCAACAACACAACGCGACCACACGAATGAAAAGTTGGCGGCAATCCAAGATTTTTATCGCCGTTACACTGCTGATGGTGGTGGTTCATCGGTGAACTTGCAAGGCATTAAGTTTGAGACAAACCAAGGCGGTTTGTTACCAATTGATTCGTATTTGAAAGCCGTTCTTGAGAGTCGTGTTGCGTTGGTTGGTGGAGACATCACGATCGCGAAAGTGGCATCGGAAAATGGTTTGAATCAGCGTTATCTTTCAAGCCTATGGGACATGTTGGCAGGCAACGATCCTGATTCATTTTTGGTTCGTGATTTGCGAACAGCTTTCAATGCAGCTAACTCGGCGGATGTTGAGCTGCTGGTGAACAAGGTTAAACAGGCACAGAATGGATTTTGGAAGTTCAACTCCATAGGGCATATTGGTCGGGAGGGTGGACCCGCACGCTGGATGGATCCCGTCATTCCTGTGGTCGATCAGCAAGAGTTGCGTTTGCCGTTGGCGACCTCTGATGACGGCAAAGATGTTCATGTCAGTTTGACGACTCATGATCTGGGTGACGGGGATGCACAGGATTTTGTGGTTTGGTCAGAGCCTCGTCTCCTGATGAAATCAGATACCAACGGAAGCCACTCATCAATCATGTTGCGGGATGTGAGCAGGCTGAGTATCGCAGTTCGTGCGATTCAGCACAAAGAGATTGGTCGAACCACAAGATATCTCGACGCCATGCTGAATCAGCTGCAAGGCTCAGCACATTCAAAGTCATCGGCCCAAAACAGGCCTGGGTCTCGCAATGATTTGAATCGTGATTTGCTGGAAAATTGGAACGCCTTGGTAGATCTGAAAAGCAATGACACTCGAAAGATTGAAGGATTGTTTTTGAATTACCTTTCCAATGTTCAGGGATATGAGGCGATCAACGGCTGGGGATCTGAAGCGACTCCCAGTGTGCTGGCGAATCGTTCTGAAGAGAGCGTCAGTTATCTGACTTTGGCAATCCCATCGCGTTCAGTGGTCGTTCACCCATCTCCCACCAGTGCAGCCGTGGTTGCGTGGAAGAGTCCGGTGGCAGGAGATGTCAAGCTGACCTCAACCGTGGCTGATGCCGACAGTAAGTGCGGAAACGGAGCTGCGTGGAAAATCGAGCACCGTACTCGACGGGGCACAACACTCGTCGCACAGGGAGTCATCGACAATGGTGGTCGCGGAGCGTGGAAAAGTGTTATGCCATTGAGCGTAGCGATCGGCGATGTTGTTGCCTTGATGATCCTTCCGAGGGATAACAATCACGGTTGCGATACGACCCATGTTGAGTTGGAAATGGTGGAGGTCCATGGCGAACAACGGACGTGGAATTTAAGTGAGCAGGTTGTTGATCGTGTTCATGAAGGCAACCCCATGGCCGATCTATTCGGGAATGCAGATGTTTGGAACTTCGGTGAGAGTGTTCCCCTGTCGGTGATTCGGATTCCAGAGGCGTCGGCTCTATCGCTGTGGCGCAAGCAAGCGCTTGCTCTGGCTGACATACCGCTGGCAGGTAGCAGAAACGAATTGTCACGCTTGGCTACAGAAGTCCAACGCGTTCTTACCGCAGACGATCCTGGGACGCTCGCAGCGGAGGATCGGGAGCTACGCAAGAGAATGCTCGATTGGCGCGGGCCACTACGGTGGCTCGATTTGGGAACATTGGCTGCCGAACGAGTCGACGCGGAATCACTGGGCAAGAAAAATCCGTTGCGGTTTGGTTTCCATCCTGATGGAAGTAAGCTGAAACCCAACGATCTATGCCGTCGAGGAACATCAACCATCCAATTGCTGATTCCCGGTGAATTAGCCGCAGCTGAGCTGGTAACGACAGCAAAGTTGCATCCGTCCAGTGGGGGCGAAGGCAGCGTGCAGGCGCAGATTCATGTGGGATCTGTGGAGACCCCTGTACTCGATTTTGGTGGCACGTTTCTGGTTCATCCTGAGGGAGCGATTGGGGCATCAGTCAGGTCGGCTGTGCAGTCATTTGGTGCTTTGTTTCCACCAGCTTTGTGTTATTCGCGGATTGTTCCCGTCGATGAAGTGGTGACATTGCGATTGTTCCACCGTGAAGATGAGCATCTTTCCCGCCTGATGCTGGATTCGGTATCGGTGGGCGAATTAGATCAGCTTTGGGATGAATTGCTGTTCGTGAGTGAGGAACCGTTGAAGCTGGCAGTGGCGTTCGAGCAACTTGCTGAGTTTGCTACTCAGGATCGACCTGATCTGGTCACTGCATTCGAACCGTTGAGAGTGCCAATCAACCGCCGGGCTGAGGAATTTCGAAAACGTCAAATTGCGGTAGAGTCGGTGCAAGTGATGGCAGTAGTCAGCTTGGCCGAACGTGCATGGCGGCATCGAATAGAAAAGGGGGCAAAGCAAAGGCTGATTGACTTTTATCGACGTTTGCGAGACGACGGGATGCAACACACGGGGGCATTACAGGCATTGGTCGCTCGAGTATTAACGGCCCCCGAATTTTTGTACAAGTTGGAATCACCTCAACCAGGAACCGGGCAGTCTGATGTCGGCGGCGAGGCATTGGCTTCAAGGCTCAGCTTCTTTTTGTGGTCCTCTCTACCGGACGCTCAGTTGTTGGAACTTGGGCGGACTGGCCAACTGAATGACAACCGGGTGATGATGCAGCAAATGCAGCGAATGTTAAGCCATCCCCGCTCAAAACGTCTTGCGGAACAATTTGCTTGTCAATGGTTACACTTTCGGGGTTTCGACACCAACGACGATAAGAACGAAGAGCTGTACCCGGAGTTTGAAGCATTGAGAAAAAGTATGTACGGAGAGAGCATCCGATTTTTTGAGGACATGTTCCAGAACAATGGATCGATTCTTGATTTGATCGATGCGGACCACACGTTTGTGGATCAGTCGCTGGCAGATCATTATGGTTTTCGTTGGGATCCAGACAAAAACGCCGACCCTCATCTATCAGATGACAGAGCGTGGCAGCGTGTCGATGGTATTCGCTTGAAAGGGCGTGGAGGTGTTCTTGGGATGGCGACTTTTTTGGCCAGTCAGTCCGGTGCGTCGAGAACGAGTCCCATTTTGCGTGGTAATTGGATTTACGAAACACTGCTTGGCGAACATTTACCAAGACCACCTGCTGATGTTCCCTCGTTGCCTGAGGAAGTTCCCGATGGACTGACATCAAGACAACTGATTGAGAAGCACAGTTCTGTTGAGGCGTGTGCGAAATGTCATGCCCACATTGACCCATTTGGTTTTGCACTCGAAGACTACGATGCACTGGGCCGGTTGCGTGAGACTGATGTGGAAACGACAGCAAAGCTGTTGGACGGACGGGTGCTCGATGGTGCTCAAGGGCTTCGAGATTATCTGATGGAAATCCGTCGTGAAGATTTGGTTCGCCAGTTTTGTCGCAAGCTGATCGGATTTGCGCTTGGCCGCGAGGTGTTGTTGTCGGACGAGCCTTTGCTGGATCAGATGCAGCAAGCATTGAAGGTAGCAGATTATCGTTTCGAGATTGCGGTTGAGAAGATCATCGTAAGCCCTCAGTTTCGTCAGATTCGTGATCAGCAGTGCACTTTCCAACCCTAGAAAGACGTGTGATGAGAAATATAAAACTATGCCGACGTCGAGTGCTGCAGGGGTTGGGTGTGTCCATGGCATTACCTTGGATGGAGTCCATGACTGAAAGTGTTGGCAGGACTGCAAGCGGAAAAGATCCGGAGCGATCGGATGACCGCAACGCGCCGGTAAGGATGGCGGTGCTGTTCTCTGGCTGTGGTTATCATTCAAAAGAATGGTGGGCACGCGGCAGTGGACCCGAGATGGAACTGGGCAAAGTGCTGAAGCCAATTGAGGCTTTTCGGGATCGGATGGTTTTTGTCAACGGCCTGTACAATGCCGAGGCCTTGAAAGGCAACATTCATAGTTCGCAAACCGGAAATCTGCTGTCTGGGGCTCCGTTATCATCAGGTGGAACGATTCGTTCCGGAACAAGCATGGATCAGGTCGTATCGCAGCGGATTGGGAAACGCACTAAGTTGCCAAGTCTGGTGTTGGGATGCGAGAAAGCCAATCCGTCGGTACACAAGAATTATTCGATGCTTTACAGTTCGCATATCTCATGGAGCAGCCCTACTTCACCGACTCCCCTCGAGGTTTATCCAGCTCTCGCGTTTGATCAGCTTTTTAAAGAGGCTGCGGGTCGCAGTGACCGAAGTGTTCTGGATGATATTTTACAGGATGCAAGTGATGTTCGTCGTCAGATCAGCCAATCTGATCGCCAAAAGCTTGATGAGTATTTGAATTCGGTACGTGAAGTTGAAAAACGTATTGAACGAGCTGGTCAGAAGGGTGAATTGCAGGGCTGGCGACCAACTTTGAAAGAGCCGAATCTGCCGCGTCCGACTGACGGTTATCCTCAGGATATTGTTGAACACATGCGATTGATGTGTGACATCCTGATACTTGCGTTTCAGACTGACACGACACGCGTTTGTACGCTGAAATTGAATAATGATCATGGAACGTTGCGGTTTCCTCACCTTGGCGTTGATTACATGATTCATCACCTGTTGTCGCACACGGATTCAGAAGATTGGTTGAGAGTGAATCAGTTTTTTCTAGAACAGGTGGCCTACATTGCCAAACGTCTTGATTCCATTCAGGAAGGAGAACGTACTGCTTTGGACAATTCTATGATCATGCTTTGCTCAAGCATGCTGACAGGCAATCATGAGGCAAGTCGGCTACCTGTGGTGGTGCTCGGCTCTGCAGGTGGACAAATCAAAGGTGGGCAGAATCTCGATTATTCTGGCGAATCCAATCGTCAAATGTGCCGACTGTATCTCAGTTTGATGGATAAGATGGGGGTAAAGCTGGATCAGTTTGGTGATGCCACGGAACGTCTTCCGGAAGTCTAGGATAGGGTTGGTTGTTGATTGTGTTTGTTGGCAATGTTCGAAGGCGTTTTGTGACCCCGATGAATTACCCGTGTCGTAACAGGATTGTCGTTTGCATCGTGCTGGCGTTGCTTGGGTCTTTGTCTAAGAGTGTTGCTGCTGTCGAACCGGTGATTGCTGCCAAATCCGACCGAATTGCCAATAGCCGAGTAGCAGTAACGATTGGGAAGAAAATTTTTCTCGATAGCAGCTTGTCACGTCCGGTCGGGCAGGCGTGCGTTTCCTGCCACAGTCCGTCAGCTGCGTTTGCTGATGCTCGGTCGGTTTCACCAGGCGCGGTCAAAGGTCGGAAGGGAAGACGCAATGCACCATCGTTGATGTACGTCGCTTTGATTCCCAGTTTTGCGTATGAAGACTTGTTCACAAAAGATGGAAGCGAAATTTACGCTTACGAAGGTGGGTTGTTCCACGACGGCAGGGCACGTGATTTATTTGAACAGGTTCAACAACCTTTCTTTGATCGCAACGAAATGAATCTTTCCGATCTTGCAGACTTGGCCACCCGGCTGCGAGGGGCAGAATATGCAGCAGAATTTGAACAGTGGATTGGCAGCCGGCGTTGGAAAGATGATAGTCAATTGACCTACCATGCCTTCCGAGCGTTGGTGGAGTTTTTGAAGGAGCCAATGTTTCGGCCATTTGATGCGAGGATCGATGATTATCTAGCAGGGAACAGCGATGCATTATCGACAGCAGAGATCCGTGGCCTGGCAGTCTTCCGAGGAGTAGGCAAATGTGCAGACTGTCACTTTCTGGAACCAACTGGTTGGAGCCCTGCGTTGTTGAGCGACTTTGGCTATGACAACCTTGGTGTACCTTCGCGAGGTGAGAAAGATCCGGGGTTGGGTGCGAGGATTGGTGCTGAGGGATTGGGCCAGTTTCGGGCGCCGTCGTTGCGAAATGTCGAGTTGACTGCACCCTACATGCACAATGGTTCGATTGCGACCTTGCAGGAAGTGATGGAGTTTTACAACAAGAGAGACGTGGAACCTAAACGTTGGGGTGCTACCGACTATCCCGAAACAGTTAACCGGGAAGACATGGGTAAACTGAATCTAACAGATCAACAAGTCAAAGATCTGGTGGCCTTAATGAGTGCATTTACTGACCAGAGTGTGGTGGCGCGTAAGCCAGGGCAGCCTTTCCCAAAGCCGCCGAAAGAGGTTCCGTCCACAGCTGCCAAGCGGCTCTTCTTTCCTGATTGGACACACCGCTTGCACCCTGCGTTTCCGGGTGTTGCTGATCAGGTGCCCGTATCACCTCAGCCAAGATCACAGCAGGAAACGAGTGATCGTGCCAAGTGAACCCTTGGTTTGGTCAACCTTTGTTTCTGATCTCTGAGCTTGAGTTGTGATTGTGAGCGATTGATGTTTCGTGTCGGAGCATTGTCGAAGTGGGTTTCTGAGCGGTTGTTGGGGAACGAATGCAACGCAGCGCGAAGCTACGTGTTTTAACTGCTTTGCTCAGTGAATCGCCTCTCCGGTTAACCAATGAAGAAGCGTTAAAATGCCGATGAAAGTAGTGAATGTGAAGACACGTGGCGGCCGTCGTTTAACGACCGGGGCTTCTTTTGACGTTTTCTTTGTCGTAAATCCTTTGATAACAATCAGTTGCGGAAAAATTAGCGCGAGATTAGAATAATGAGGGTGCGTCAAGCATCTAAACAGAGAAGCGTGTCCCACCAATCCGCTTTGACTTGCATTGAAGGTCGCCCACAAGTACGCACCCCGCTCGGATCCGGGTTGCTTGTAACTGGTAGCGATCTAGTTAACTTTCCCGATTTCCTGTGAGGCATTTTGCCACCTGAAATCGAAACGTCCATCTTGTTGAAAGATCGATCATGCTCAACCGAAGAAAACTGCTTCAGGGAGTCGCGACTGGCGTCGGCGCCGCATTCAGTTCGTCGCTTACCCCGCAAAACTTGTTAGCCTCGCCAATAGGCAGCACTTCGACCGGTAACACGGCGGCCAAGCGAGTCATTTTCTTCATGCAGAATCAAGGTTTCGACCCTAAGACCTGCATCCCAGAGGGCATGAAGAAGAGTGGTTCGCTCGCAAAAGTGAAACTGCCGGAGCCTATCAGTGCTCTTGAGCCTTACAAGGAACGGTTACACATCATCGCTGGTTTGCATGGCATTCACACCAGCCCATCGCATAGTGCATTTTTCGGTGCATTGGGTGGTTACCGTGGGGGCGATGGGGTTGCGCCAAGCGGATCGACCATTGACCATGAATTGAGCAAAGTACTGCCGGAGACCTTGCTGCCTCATCTTTGCATTGGCATGGATTCTCTTGAGAACATGACAGCGAAGCCCACGCTAGCGACTTTATCGGCAAGTGGTGCGGGTCAGCCTATCTTCATGCATTCAAATCCGAACCATCTGTATCAGATGTTGTATGGGGGCATTTCCACTGGCAATATACAACTGCAGCATGAAGCGCGTTCAAACCTCTTCAATCAAATTGAGCGATTAGCTACAACGAAGGGACAATCGCTTCCATCGAGTGACCGACAGCGATACGGTCAGTATGTGCAGGGATTCAAAGATGTTAATGGTTTGCGCGATCGCCTAGATACGGTTTCCGACCACCTGCGAAAGTTCGCGCCCGAGGTTGATGATCGATACACAAATCCAGAATTTGAAACCGACTGGCATGATGTGCTGGTGGACCTGGGTATTTCGGCCGTCACGTCCGGCATTACGAATACACTGACTCTTGGCTCCGGACGCGGTGAAATCTTTGGCTCTTGGAAGGGTGTCGGGGTTGAGCAACAGGGGCACAATCTTGGTCACATGAATCAGGCTGGAAATCCAATTTGGATCAAGATTCGTCAATACAACAGTCGCATGCTGGTCAGAATCATGCAAGCTTTGGAAAGTGTTCCGGAAGGTAACGGAACCATGATGGACAACACGTTGATCGTTTACACGAGCAACAACGCTGACAAACAGCACACCAATGGGGCGAATTGGCCAGTCATGTTGCTTGGTAATTGTGATGGTGCGTTCAAGACTGGCTGCTTTACTCAGTTGGATGGAAAACGCCCGATCAATGCTCTTTACACATCGATCTTGAGAGCTGCCGGTCAGAATGTGGATCGCTTTAACATGAGTGAACAACTGGCCAAGAAATTCGACAATGACAGTGGTCCCGTCAAAGAATTGATGATATGAGCAAACTGAACGTTGTGTTGGTGTTTATGCTGTCTTGGGGGGTAGCCTCAGTAACGCTTGGCGATACTTACACGCCTGGAAAGACAGTCAATAAAAACTACAAGAGTTTTGCAAAGACGTTTGTTGTAACGCACTGTGTAGATTGTCATGGTGAGACAGATCCCGAAGGAAATCTTTCGCTCGCTGACTTGGGTCCCGTGGATGAAGTCAATGCTGCGGTGTGGAAGAGTGTGTGGGCTCAGGTCACGCTGAAAGAAATGCCACCCAAAGATGCAGCAGACGTGGGTGTTGTTGAGCGGTTGCAGTTCTCGGAATGGGTTGTCGGTGAACTCAAACGAGTGATGCGTGATAAGGGTGGGTTTCAAGCAAATCTCGACCCAGACAAGGGTAACTTTGTCGATCACGATCTGCTGTTTGAATCCCTGCCGGCAGGGATCGAACTCATGCCGACTTCGTCTCCTGCACGACTCTGGCGAGTGACACCACAGGAACATATGACGCGTTTGAATGCGCTGATCAATAAAGAGCCGGATTTTGATCCTGAGAAGCCTGGGTTGCGAACCCAAGGAGATTTCGTTCCGACCAACCACGGTGGCGAACTGAAAATCTATTTCGGTACGGATCGTATTATCAAGTGGCAGGGCGGAACCGTTGCGTACGCTACCGCGGTGAAAAGCACGCCAGCTATTCTGTCCTCAGCAAGGCCCCATGGCTTAGAGAACTACCCGGATTTCTCAACTGTAAACAGCGCTGAGGCCACTCAGATTTTTGGCGTCGCTGGCGACATCATTCGATACATGGCGAGAGGCCCGCTGAGCATTGCCAAACCCTATCAGATAACTGACGATCCCAAGTCGATCGAAGATAAAATGAAAGGTGATCTTCGTGGGCTACCGACCAGTATTGTTTACAGCACGAAAGTAATGCGCCCCCTGACACCGGTAAGCACGCTGTTTGAAGCAAACGAAACGTCTGATGATGATGTCCGAGAAGCCATTCGCTTTCTGTTTGAGGCATTGTGTTTTCGACCACCGCTCAAACAGGAAGAAAATGAGTATTTTGCCATCGTCAAACAGACAGTCGAAAAACTTGGGCAAGAAGAGGGTCTGGTACTGGGGCTATCGTCAATATTTTTGGATCGTGATGCGTTGTTCCGGCCTGAGTTGATTCCAAACGGAAAGGCAGATCGTGATGGTCGCGTCATGCTGCGTGATTGGGAGTTGGGATTGGCGGTGAATCACGCACTACGATATCTGCAGCCGGATGAACAACTGCGGCGGGCCATCATTGATGGACGTATGCGAACCAAGGCAGATGTGAAGCGTGAAGTTGAACGGATGTTGTCAGATGATCGTATTCGCAAACCACGCGTGCTTCGGTTCTTTCGAGACTATTTTGATTACGACCTCGCTGGTTACATATGCAAAGACACCAAGGCTCTCGGTGAAACGGGTGCGTCTGCTGGTACATCTCATTACAGAGCAATGTTTGATGGGACAGCTAGCACCGACCGTTTGATTGAGCTAATTCTTGATGAGGATAAAGAGGTGCTCAAACAGCTGCTGACAACAAGTAAGTTGGTTGCCAGTCGGGGCGATAATATTTATTTTGGCCAACGGCGCACAGCAGATGAAGAGAAAGCATCGACGGCGAAAGCTAAGAAAGAGGCCGCAGAATTTGCAGCCAAGCAGGCTGCGGAAAAAGAAGCGTGGTTGAAGGCCAATCCAGGAAAGAAGCCACCCAAGCCACCAAAGAAGAGACGCTCCAACGTTAATCACAAAGTGAACGAAGCAACGCTCAGCGGACAAAAAATCTACGCTCGCGTAAGTCGTAGAAGCTTCGGGGCGGGATCAATGAAACCTGATCGGACCTTGGCTGAGGCACCTGAAGATCAACGTAGTGGAATCCTCACTTATCCAACTTGGCTCGTTTCTCATTCCGATGCCATGGATAATCATGCTATTCGTCGTGGTCGATGGATTCGAGAGCGATTGCTCGGCGGCGGGATTCCAGATGTTCCCATTACCGTGGATGCCATGCTGCCTGATGAGCCCGGAAAGACCTTGCGTGAACGGATGCACGTGACCAGAGAAACGTACTGTTGGACCTGCCACAAAAAAATGGATCCATTGGGACTTCCGTTTGAAATGTACAATCATGCTGGGTTGTATCGGACGACCGAATTGAATCAGCCTGTTGATACGACAGGGGAGATCATTGATTCTGGAGATCCATCGCTCGACGGGGAAGTCGCAAACGCGATTGAATTGATCGAAAAATTGGCCGCGAGTGAACGCGTTGAGCAGGTGTTTGTTCGCCACGCTTTCCGTTTCTGGATGGGGCGAAATGAAAATCTCAATGATGCTCCCGTGTTGCAGGAAGCACACCGTGCCTACCGAGATAGCGGCGGCAGCATGAAGGCTTTGATTGTTTCATTATTGACATCGGATGCGTTTCTGTATCGTACTCGCATGAATCAATCCACTGACTGAAACGTGGCGACGGAAAGTGTTGGCTCAGGCTGCGTTTTGGTCGATCCAGCTTCTAAACAAGATGGTTTTGCTCAGTTCCTGATCAATCATGTTGTGTCAGTGGTGTTTCAGGTAGCGTCGCGGTTACTCCAAACGATGCCTCCCGTAATTTGCTTGGATCACCTACCATCAGGGCGTGGGTAATCAGGTGGACGCCGAGATTGGTGGAAAGAAAGATAATGAGAAAGCTGTTTCTCTGGACAATTCGTCTCGCTGGATTAGCAGGCTTCATTGCCGCGGCGGCGGGAGGATTACGAGTATTCAATCATGGCAGAGAGTTTGCAGGACAGTTCTCGCTCGCTGTTGGGATGATCCTCATGTGCGGTGCATACAGTTTGAGTCGGTTGATGCAACCGCGGGATTGATGCGGGCTGTTGTCGACCCCGACCTCGTTGCCTATTCAGGTTTCGTTACCAAGTCAGGCGGATGCGTCTCGATCACGGCGTGCAGTGCCTTGGGCCTCCACGTGCTGATTGCAGTATTATAGCTGGGACACGCCGTTTGTTTTTTAATCGTTTCAGCGTGTTGGATTTTCATACCAGAACACACCTAGGTCGTGCACTTCTTCGCAGGTGATCAGATCCAAATCGCCGTCGCCATCAAGATCTAGCATTTCCAGTCGGTCAAATTTTCGACCTTGCTGGTCGCTGATGGCGTGGTCGATCCAACCGTCAGGCAAATTTTCTTTCCATGCGACGGCAACCATGTCGTCGGCTTCACGCTGCGCCTCGGCTGTTGTCACGAGGTCGGGTCGCCCGTCAAGGTTGACGTCAGCAATGGCGACACCTTTGCCAGCTTTCAATCCAAAGGGTAGCGGCAAGTCAGTTTCAGTCCAGTCACCATCTTTGTTCAAAACGCACTGGATCAGTTTACCGTCCAGAGTTGCACAGACGACGGTTGGGTCTTGATTCTCGACCAGTTTGCCGACAGATAAAAACATGACCTGTTTTCCCAACCCGCCGACAAGTTGGCGAGTCCATGAGGTGCCGGATTTTCCAGGATTCTTTAGCCAGTAAATTCCTGATTGGTCACTGTAGCGATCCGAATACAAAATGTCCTGCTGGTCATCACCGTTCAAGTCAACAGATTGGATGGACATGATCCAGTGGGTCGGTGCAAATGTGTGCAGTTTCCACGCGGTGGTATCACGAGGGTTCTCGGGATTTTCCAGCCAGCCGATGATTGCATTCTTGTTTTTTGAGCCGACGACGAGGTCGGGCCGGCCATCGTGGTTCACATCCATTGGCATTGCAAACATCCAGCGCCGATTTGCTGAGGCGGGAAATTTGTCGGTTGTCCACGATTTTGCTGTGCCGTATTTCGTTCTGAATTTTGGTGCCCAATGGACGAATACGTTGTTGATTTTCCCTTCCGCACATGACACGACATCCATGCGTCCGTCTTGATCTAAATCAGCAAACACAGCGTCTTCGACGCCTTTGACCGACCCGACGGTCACAGAGGGCCAGCGGTCTGTCGCAAGAGTCGGCCCCGGGTTGAGATAAATCACGACCGCGCCGCCTTCTTCCCAACCAGTGGTGATGTCAACGTGGCCGTCACCGTTCACATCCAATAAGCGTACTCCGTCAGCACCGCGTTTTCCCGCCTCGCGATCACTGGAGTCGATGGTGTGGCGTTTCCACGTTTCGGCGAAAACCATTTCAACGTGGGTATGCGTGTGGGCAACGAGTGTCAGCGCGAAACAGATAAAACGAATAGTTTTCATGTTAAAGACTTGTTGGCTTGGGCTGGGTAACGCATCGTTGGAATTGGGTTAAGTTGCATCCCGGTGAACATCATAGACGACTTCCGTGGGTCGCCAAAATTAGCGAGTGTTTTTACCATCAGGAGAGCCGTAGCAGCTATCCTGTGATTGTTACGAATGCGGCTGATGTGAAGATTGCAGCTTCAGAATAGCTTTGATGTACCCAACCGAAGAAAAACTATCGCCTTTTCGTTCCAGCATGGGCATTGGATAGCCTTGGCGTAGGAACACGCGTGTGTCCATTGACTACAGGAAGACAGGGTAGGGTTGGTATTGAGGTTGTGGAGTGCTCGGGTACTTGGAACGGAGGCTTGCACTGGCGCATCAGGGTTTAGTTGTTCAATGGTTGGAAACGTTCCTGAGATGAAGGAAATACCTTACTAATGTTGCAAATGAAAGTACCATACTTGTTGCTCACAATTTTGTTTTTTACCTCGGGGACAGTGGAGTCAGCCGAGCGCCCCAACGTAGTTTTGATTTATGCTGATGATCTTGGCTATGGAGATGTGCAGTGTTACAACGCGGAACGCGGTAAGATTGCGACGCCGAACATTGACAGGCTCGCATCAGAGGGAATGAAGTTTAGTGATGCCCATTCGTCGTCGGGTGTTTGTTCACCGTCCCGTTACACCATTTTGACCGGTCGTTACCATTGGCGTTCTCGGTTGCAGTCGGGAATTGTTGGACTTTGGGGTAAACCGTTGATCACTGCCGATCGGCTTACCATTGGCAGCTTTGCCAAGCAGCAAGGCTACGATACCGCCGCGATTGGGAAATGGCACCTTGGCTGGGACTGGAAGATTCCCGAGGGTCGGGGGGCGATATTCAAAGCGTCACCCAGCAACGGTGTGGCTAGCGAGGATACGCAGGCAGTTTGGAGCGAGGTGTTTTCGAGATCGATCGACGGTGGGCCTACCGCTGTTGGTTTCGATCATTACTTTGGGACAGATGTGCCGAATTGGCCTCCTTATTGTTTCATCGAAAATGACCGCACGGTGGGTATCCCATCTGTTTATCTGTCCAAAAGTCTGGTCGGGAATAACCAGGCGAGCAAGCAGGGGCCCGCGTTGAAGGATTGGACGTTGGAACCAATTTTACCTGCACTAGGAAATCGGGCAGAGCAGTACCTTCAGTCACGGTCCGATTCAGCGACGCCATTCTTGATGTACATGCCTTTGACTTCACCTCATACGCCTCTGTCCGTGAATGATGACTGGAAGGGAAAAAGCGGGCTTGGGTTGTATGGTGATTTTGTGATGGAAACGGATGCCATTGTGGGTCAGGTTTTGGATGCTCTGGATGACGCGGGTTTGGCTGACAATACTTTGGTGATTTTCACCAGCGACAATGGCTGTGCGCCCTATATCGGTGTCTCGAAGTTAGAGCAGCAAGGTCATTATCCAAGTGGGCCGCTTCGCGGTTACAAGGCAGATGCGTGGGAAGGAGGGCATCGGGTTCCTTTCATCGTACGATGGCCCGGGAAAGTACAGTCGGGAAGCGTTTGCGATCAACTGGTCCATCAGGCAGATTTAATTGCGACTTTAGCTGACATCACTGACGCTCCGTTGCCTAAAGATCAGGGGGAGGACAGTTTCAGCATACTGCCACTGTTATGGGGGAATGCTGATCCAATTCGGACCACGTCGATCAGTTGTTCGCTTCGTGGTGTCCCCAGCTTGAGGGTGGGAGCCTGGAAATACATTGCGGCGCCGGGATCAGGCGGATGGGGAAAGGGAGGCGATCAGAGTCAAGCTCTGCAACTTTACAATCTGGCAGATGATTTGGGAGAAAGCCAAAATCTGGCTGATAAGAATCCTGAGCGACTCAAGAGCATGATTGAGTTGCTGGAGAAATTGATCACAGATGGCCGAAGCACAAAGGGCACGAAGCAGAGAAATGATGTACCGGTGAGAAGGTATCCGGCAAAACGGTAAAGACGTGCTTGTGGTTTGGTAGAGAGTAGCTTGAATCAAGCTTCGCATGGCTACATTGCAACGGGGGATAAACAGACAAAAAGATTTTGGTGATTGCGGTTGGTCGCCATGAAATATGATTGGATTGCCTCACTTGCGGCTATCTGCATACTTCGTTGATGCACCACCAGTCACAGCGATGAAGATCGTTTCGGCCACTGGTGTCACTGGGGCCGTCCCGTGGTAACCGTCGGGCTTTGTTATGGGTGGGAGTATCCGAAGTGAGTTGTATTGAATGGTCAACGATTTTTGCGATTGGGACGACAATTGTGCCCCTTAAATCACGTATTTCCTCCCGAAAATGAGCTGGGTCGTGAGGGACTTACTTCAGCTTGTCAGTTATGATGGAGTCGAGCATCCCACGCGATACTCGCTGCCTGCCTGATTTCTGATCCCGCCTCAATACTGCTTGTCTGGATGACGATGATTCTGCGCCCATCGCTCATGACGCTTGTCTTGGTTCACTGCCTGTATTGGTCTTGTTGCTGTCAGTGGTCCTACGCCGAAGATACCTTGACTGCAGATACCTTGACTTATGAGCAGCACATTCGTCCGATCTTTCGGGCACACTGCTTTGACTGTCATGGAGCTACGGAGGATCTGGAAGGTAACTTGGATTTGCGCCAAGTCAGACTGATGAAAAAAGGTGGATCCAGCGGGCCTGCGATCGAGTTGGACAACCCCACCGACAGCTTGGTTTTAACCAGAATCCAAGAGGGTGAAATGCCGCCTGGAGAGGTCAAGGTATCGCGTGCTGAGATCGATATCATCACGCGTTGGCTTGCGCAAGGGGCATCCACGGTGCGACCAGAATCAGACAGGCTTGGAATTGGGCTGGGCGTTACCCCAGAGGAACGTGCGCATTGGGCTTATCAACCCATCAGGCAGAACATCGTTGTACCGAACAAGTTGGTGTCGGTGGGAACCGGGCGAGACTCATACCGCAACACACTTGATTCGCTGGTGCAGTGGAAAATTGAAGAAAGTGGGCGTGGAGAAATTTTACCGGAGGCAGATCGGGCCACTTTGATTAAGCGAGCTTACTTTGACCTACTTGGTTTACCACCGGCACCGGAACAAATCAGGCGATGGATTGCAGATTCGAGGAGTGATTGGTACGCACACTTGTTGACGCATCTGTTGGGCATGCCTGCTTACGGTGAACGTTGGGGACGTCATTGGCTTGATATTGCTGGGTACGCTGATTCAGAGGGGTACACGATCAAGGATGTTGAGCGTCCGTGGGCCTGGAAATATCGTGATTGGGTGATTCGTTCTCTGAATGAGGACAAGCCATTCGACCAATTCGTCACAGAACAACTTGCGGGGGATGAACTTGCGGGGTCACTTGATGGCGATTTGACAGACAAACAAATCGGGTTGCTAACGGCGACCGGGTATTTGCGAATGGCTGCAGATGGTACTGGTAGCGGATCCAATGATGAGGCTGCGAGAAACAAGGTCATGGCTGACACACTCAAGATCGTTGGTAGCTCATTATTCGGTTTGAGTGTGCAGTGTGCTCAATGTCACGATCATCGCTATGACCCCATTCCTCAATCGGACTATTACGCTCTGCGGGCGATCTTTGAGCCGGCTTTGGACTGGAAGGCTTGGAAAACTCCCAATGCGCGACGGGTGTCTCTTTACACGGCGGCTGATCGCGCCAAGGCAGCAGAGATTGAATCTGAGGCAAAGAAGGTTGCAGAGCAAAAAGCAGTCAAGCTGGCGGAGTTCATGAGGCAGGCGCTGGATGAGGAACTTGGTAAATACGATGAGCCACTGCGAAGTCAGTTGCGAACCGCATATCAGACGCCGGCAAAGGAACGGACAGCCGAACACCAGCAGTTGTTGAAAGCCACGCCCAGCGTGAACATCACATCAGGAAATCTGTATCAGTACATCCCCGATTCAAAACCAAAATTGGCTGAGTTTGATGAACAGATAAAAAAAATACGGTCAGCCAAACCGGTTGAACAATTCATTCGTGCATTGGTAGAGCCAGCCAATCATGTGACCCAGACAGCCCTTTTTCATCGTGGGGATCCAGCACAACCCCGACAAGTCGTGCCCCCAGGGGCGCTGACGGTTTTGGCGATGAGTGGCCATCGCTTCGAATTTGCCAGTGACGATTCATCGTTGCCAACGACCGGTCGGCGTTTGGCCTTCGCACGTTGGTTAACCAGCGAGAATAACCCGCTGCTCGCTAAGGTGATCGTCAATCGGATTTGGATGCATCATTTTGGGCGGGGATTGGTCGCTACCCCTGCCGACTTTGGGAAACTTGGAACGCAACCAGGCGATGTTCGGATGCTGGATTGGTTAGCTAGCGAGTTCATTGCTGGTGGTTGGAGTCTGAAGCAATTGCACCGCTTGATCATGCGATCAGCGGTCTATCGTCAGAGTGTAGGATCCGATGAATCTGGGTTTTACCAACGCAGTTTGCGACGTCTTGAAGCCGAAACCATTCGTGACCGTATGCTTGCTGCAAGTGGCACACTTGATGAGACACTTTACGGACCACCACTGAAAATCAAGGAAGATGATACAGGGCAGGTGATGGTTGACGGTAGCCAGTTTCGACGAAGCGTCTACATCCAGACACGCCGAAGTCGGCCGGTGGGAATGCTGCAGACCTTCGACGCACCTGTCATGGAAACAAACTGTGAAATCCGTCCGTCATCGACTGTGGCAACCCAGTCGTTGGTTCTTTTGAATGGGAAATTCATTCTGGAACAGGCGTCCAAGTTGGCAGATCGAGTGGCAAGAGATCCTGCTGAGCCAACCAGTTTGCAACTTGATTTGGGATCGGATCTAGAGAACCGTAAGCCGATGTGGCAATACGGCTACGGTTGGCATGATCCCGCAGCAGAGCCGAAAACAACATTTCGTCCGCTGCAGCACTGGACCGGGACTCAATGGCAAGCGGGAAAGACGTTGCCGGATGCTGGGTTGGGTTACACGCTGTTGAACGCATCTGGAGGTCACCCAGGAAGTGACCAAAATGCAGTGATTCGCAGATGGACATCACCCACTGATGGTGTCGTCAAAATTACAGGATCCTTGAGCCACCCATCGGAAAATGGTGATGGCGTGCGTGGTCGTATTGTCAGCAGTCAAGCAGGAAATACGCTCGGAGAGTGGACTGCTTACAACGGAACCACGGAAACGGTTGTCGATGCAATTCAAGTTGTGGCTGGTGAAACCATTGATTTCATTACTGATTGTCGCGAAGGGACTAATACCGATTCGTTTGGTTGGAGCACGACGATCGTCTTGCGACAGAAGGACGGTACCGAGCAGTTGATTGTCTCTGAGAAGTCTTTTAGCGGAGAGGTTGCTGCCAACGCTGGCCTGATCGGACAAATCATTCGAGCATGGGAGTTAGCGTACGGACGCCAACCTGACAACGATGAACTCGTGATCGCGTCAAAATACGTTCAGCACCAATTGGCATTGCTTGAATCGTCCTCTGACCATCTAGCCAAGGGCCGCACTCCTCTACAGCAGGCTGTGACCAGTTTGTGCCATTCTCTGTTTGCATCAAATGAGTTTTTGTATGTCGAATAGCTTTCGTCTTATTCGTAACGCAGGGTTATTTGCCATGCAATGCCCATTGGGAAAGGTGGTGGCGCGATGATTCATTCCCGACGTGCATTTTTGCAACAGCAGGCGATGGGGGTGGGGGCACTCGCCTTGGCATGGTTGCTTCAACAGGAAACAGCATCTGCAACTTTGAAGAAGAGCTCGGCAGAGTCTGCTGCATTTGATCTTCGCCCCAAGGCACCGCATCATCAGCCCAAAGCTAAGGCGATGATTTCACTGTTTCAGCACGGTGGACCATCACACATGGATCTGACCGATCCCAAGCCTGAGCTCACCCGATTTGACGGAACTGATTACAAAGGGGATGTCGGCTACAGCTTTGCAAACGAAGCCAGCAAGAAATTAATGGGAACACGCTGGAAGTTTTCCAAGCATGGAGAATGTGGTACGGAGTTCTCGGAATTACTGCCGGAAATCGGGAGCATCGCGGATGACATTTGCCTGATACGCAGCATGCATACTGGGGCGAATGGCCACGAGGTTTCCATCCGATATTTCCATGGTGGGATTCCAGGTGTCTTGGGTAGGGCGCACTTTGCATCGTGGCTCCTCTACGGTCTGGGCTCTGAAACTCAGGACCTGCCTGCGTACATGGTGTTGACTGATCCGGGCGGCCATCCAGTGGATGGTATTAACAATTGGTCCAGTGGTTTCATGCCTGCCTTGTATCAGGGGACGGTTGTACGTCCGAAGGAGCCTCGGATTCTGAACTTGCAGCCACCAGCGCATCTACGGGGACGACCACAACAGCAGAGTTTGAATTTTCTGCAGGCTCTGAATCGCCGTCATGCCGATCGATTTCCTGGTACAGATGACTTGGAAGCCAGAATTGCCAGCTATGAGCTTGCTGCGCGAATGCAGACAGCCGCGCACGAGGCGTTGGATATTTCGAAAGAGACAAAATTGACTCACGAAATGTATGGGCTGAATGATGAAACCACGCGTGAGTATGGAACGCGTTGTTTGATCGCGCGGCGACTGGTGGAACGGGGCGTTCGTTTTGTTCAACTCTTTTTGGCGGGTCAGCCGTGGGACAACCACAGCAACCTCGGAACCACCCTACCAAGTGTTTGTCGCCGGACCGACAAACCAGCAGCGGCGTTGGTCAAGGATCTGAAGCAGCGGGGCATGCTCGACGAAGTCCTTGTTCACTGGGGAGGTGAGATTGGTCGTCTGCCGGTAACACAGAATCAGGGTGCTCCCGAGAAACATGGCCGTGATCATAATGGGCAGGGATTCAGTACCTGGCTTACAGGGGGTGGGATAAAACCGGGCATGGTTCATGGAGCAACGGATGACTTCGGTCACCGTGCCGTTGAGAACGTCGTGACCCCTAATGATTATCAGGCGACATTGATGCATCTATTTGGTTTGCAGTGGGACAAACTTGTGTTTGATCATTCGGGACGCGAAGAGATCATCACTGCTGGGCGAAATGCGAAGGTGGTCAAAGAAATTCTTAGTTGAGAAATTGGCCACCCATACCAAATCAAGTTCATTCTTGATCGATGAACTGAAAGGAGTACAGGTCGCTGTTTCGAATTGCAAACTGTAGCCGAACGGCGCGACCGACCAAAACGCGTAGGGAGGAATTTTTCTTCCACGACACTTTCTTGGAAATCGAGTCTCCCTGACACGGGTCGCAATCGTTGAGCGAGAAGCCCGGGATTGGATTGCCATCGAGATCTTGAATTTCGGCTGCGATGAAGCCATTTTCGCCTGTGACCAAATTCAATTCCAGATTTTTACCATCGAAGATGATCGGGCGCGTGGTCAGGTGTCCTGTGGTTTTCCCAGCGTGCGCTGAAACAAAACCATCGACTCGGTAAGTGAAACGTCGCACCCGACTGTCTGGACCTGTGTAATACGCTTCTGTCGCATACATCGAGTACTCGTGATTGTTTTCAGGTAGCTGGACCAATCCCCAAGTCATGTAATTACTGCGATTTCCCTTTCGGTCTTTGGGAGCCGTTTCCGGGATGACTGGTTCTGCCCATCGTTTGAAACGAAGTCCATCACGACTGGCCATCATGACGGGTTCGACGCGCTGACCCTCATCGGGCAGGTAACGTGTTGGGAAGCCAATGAAAAAGTGAGGGGCTCGCGGATAACGTTGAATGGCGTTGGTATAGAGGTGTTCCCGTTTGGCTTCGGTATATTGCAACCCAATTGGCTTGGTCCAATTCACAAAGTCGGGCGACGTACACACCATGATGTCGCGGATGCCTTGATTGAACCAACGGTGGTAGTCGCGGTACTGCTTTTCGAGCGGATCATAGAAAGCGAGATTTTGTGAGTCGAAGGCACCTTCGGTGATGACGGGAGTATCCCGCATCAGTTTCCAGTGCAGGCCGTCAGCTGATTGAAATGCAAAAAGTCCATGTTGTGAGGACTTGTCGCCTTTTTTAAGGGATCGTCCGCGAGCGAGTGCCTTGTATTTGGCGTCGGGTTTGCATTTCGGATTGGTGTCTTTGAATGGGGTGAAATTGTGTGTTCCGACACCATCCCAGACGATGTTGTTGGCAGTCGATCCATTGAACTCACATATCCCAAGCTCAGGTTTTTTCCAGTGAATTCCATCCTTGCTCTCTGCATAACAGACAACTTCGGGGTGCGTTGCCTGCTTCGCTTTTTCGTCCCAATGTGACCCGCGATAGTACATCCGATACTTATCGCCATCCTGAAAAATGGTGTAGTAAGCGCAGGTATTGCCTTCCCATGGTTTGTCGGTCACCAGAACAACTTCTTGCGGCTCAGCTTGGTGAAGTTGAAAAGTAATCCCTTCTGTTGCATGAACCAAATGATCATCCACAAACAGTTCACGCTGCTGCCCAATGTGGACCGGTGCTTCGCCGTAACTTGTAGGCGAGTGAAAAGACACCAATATCGGTAAAGTCAACAGAAACAAAGATCGGATCATGGTGCCCTGTCGGTTGAGAAATGGGTAGCTGGAACGACCGCACGTGGTGGTTTAGTCATGTTTCTTTTGGATGTGAAAATCAACGGTGATCGCTGTCCCCTGCTCAGGGCAGGGGACATTATAGGTTCGACTCCAACGCTTTGAATTCGGGTCAAAATCGGTTTGCCAAAAGTCGTTGCCGTGGACATTTTGGTCCAGAGATCTTCCGTCGATGGTGAGATTGTAGCCGCTGTGTGATGTCAAATTATGGATGGTGACAGGAACGTACCCAAGACCGCCTGAAAATGTGAAAGCTGCCTTTCCATTTTCGGCAGTGATTTGGATGGCAGGGAACAGGCCAGTGATTCGTCCAGTTGTTGCTTTTACGTTTCGCTGATTTCCCTTTGCTTGACGATGAATCATCTGCCAAGAGTTGGCTTTCTGCTGCAAGGCACGACGAAGATTGTTGTCCGGGCCGTAATAGTCATCAACATGTATCGGCAGAATAACGTGCTCGATGGTTGCATGCACAAAGTCACCCGGCAGTAATCGCGTGAGCGAAGGTGGTGGGACGAGATCCATATTCGAACATTCCTTGGACGGCAGGAAGTGTTCCGTGATCCACGGATTGGCAGCTTTTCCGCCCAGTTTCGCTTTCCATTCCCGCACGACAAATCCACGTGACGCGAGGGCTCCCTTTTTGTCGGACGATTGTTCAGTGTCATGTAACGATACCCATGCAGTTGGCCCAGTTAATTCAACTGTTTTTAATACTGGTGATGGTGTTTGTGCTGAGCCCTTGTTGCTGCGTGTTGTCCACTCTTGCTCAAGGCTATTCAAATTTCCCACAGCAAATTTTCGATCACGTGTGGTTGCGTAGCTATCGGCAGCCGTTTGAAAAATGACAAATCGTGAGTAGTCAAGCGGCTTGCTGATCTGCATGCGTATCCGATATGTTCCCATGATGACGTCATTGCTGCGGGCAATGCTGACTGACACTTGGTGTTGAATACCGGTGTTGCCGATACCGCCCGAGTAAGTGGTTTCAGTCAGGCAGGGCCCTGTTCGTTGATAGTTCGCCTGCATCGCAATATGGGGCACACGCTTACCATCGACATTAAAGAGTCGCAGGTAATCTGCACCGCCCACGTTCTCGGTCCATCCCCATTCGCTGCCACCATTCATGGAACGAACCATGAGGGGACGAACATCCGTCACACTGCAGGAAGCTTGCACCTGTTCGGGCTCAAAGCAGATGCTTTCACCCCATGCCCCGATTGCCGTTTGATCCCAACGTTGATTGGCACCCCATCCAATGAGTGACAATTGAGAGTGGGATGCGGCTGGAATGCCGCCCCAATGTCCATAGACCAAGCACAATTCCAGTGTCAACGTTTGACCGGGTTGCAGGTGGACCTGGCTGATCCCGTGAAACCACTGACCGGAGTAGACTCCACCTCTGGGATGTCGGTGCCAGTTTTTGCTCAGTTGCACAGGAATGCCAGTTGGGTTCCCCTCAAGATCACGGATTACGGCCGAAATGCCCGTGATAGGAGTTCCAATTCGCTGGTGTATTCCAGACGCGGTCTTTTCAAACATCAACCGTGCAGTTTGTTGTTTTGTTGTCGGGTTGGTCAATGTGAACCGCACACGTTCGATTGCATCGTTGCTGGGCCCAGAAACACCGACAGGATTGATAGGTCGAATACCATCAAGGTTGATACGATGCCAGCCAATCGCCGAGTCATACGAGACAGGTCGTTGGTTTCCGGTTCCGACTTCGGTGGCACTGACGTGCAAGGCACTGTCTACCGATAGGGAGCGAAAAGACGCAGGGTCAAACACCAACGCAGTTTGGTTCCAAGTGTCTGTATTCCGCTGAGTTTCGTCAGATAGAGTCCATTGGTTCTTCAAAGTGGTTGCAGAAGATTTTAGGCGGATCTCGAGGGAGGTTTTTTTCCACTTTTCCCGCATGCGTGATCGTGCAGCCGCGATGTCGTTTCGAAAGGTCCATGCTTTGATCGGCTGAATTGCTCGGTTCGTTAGTTCTGGTTGTCGGTGGCTTTGTGCAATGCTGGGCGCTTCGAGTGCGCGGTCGTAGAGTTTGATTTCGTCAATGGCACCACGGAAAAGGTAGCCGTCACCTGATCGATCCTGCCGACCACCAAAGGCGAGAGGTCCCGGTTCGGGAATCCGTTTTTGATTGATTGTCTTCTCGCCAGCGAGCCGACCATGCGTATAAAGTTTCAATGTGCGGCCGTCGTACGTAAATGCCACGTGATTCCATCGTTCCAGACGCAACGCATGTTGTGCGGTGGCGCGGAGAGCGAATGAGTTATCACGACCACCGCCAAGGTTAATACGAACTTCAGGTATCTGATTGTCGTGCAACATAATCCCGTAGTTGCCGTTGACCAGTTCGTTGCCATTTTTGCATACAATCCATGGCGCATTTTTTGAAGCTTGATAGTTCGACGGGACGAAGGTCCAGAACTCAAGTGTAAATATTTCGGGTGTATGGCACTCGTTGGTTTTGATCTCCAGCAGATCTTTTCCATCCAAACCATGACCACCGTCAATTCGACCGAAAGCTGATTCCCCCAACGGGATCACTTGCAATCCCGGTCTGGCCGCGAGTATCAATCCCAAGCGATCAGGCCATGCTGCGGTTTCGAATCGCGCCTCGACATTCAGCTTGTCACCGTTCTTATCGGCGAATTCCAGCTCAGTGACGTCAGCTCGTTGCAAGAATCGGCCCGACTCAATCAGACGTGGTCCGGTGAACCGCGTCCACGGTCCGCCGCTGGTGCATTGGTACGATTTACCATCGACAGAGATCTTGAGCTGAAGTTCAGCCCCAGACAATTCACCGACGGGAACCTTCGTGGGACCGATACGGGGAACATGCATCGTGTCGGTATCCAGCATGAACCAATAGTGGCCGGTGCGAAGACATCGACGCCAGTCGGCTCCCTCAACGGTGCCCGGAAACCCATCACGCCACCAAAGTGACGTGTGATCCTCTGGCAGCGGCATGTTGGGTGACAACTGGTGGCTGTCAGTAGATTGACCCTGGGCGTTGGCGACTGCCAGAGTGGCTAACAAAGCCAGAAACATTCGGGTGATAGAGGACATCGAAAACCGTGGTGAAATTGGCCTGCAAAGCGAGGTTTGCAGGATTGATTTGCAAACCCGATTCAGCCGATGTTGACAACTTGCTGTGGTGTCTGCTCCAGAGCTTCCATCGCGATTGGCAGAAATTCAGGACTGTCGCATAGCAGTTGTTCCAGATGCTGTTTTGGATCGTCGTGCCATCGATTGTACCCCTTGGCGAAAAGTCCGACAAATTCGTAATCACATGATTTCAGAGCTTTGATAAAGCTGCGGTCGAACGAGGGCGAAACGTATTCTGGCACCTGATCAACTGTGGTGAGTGCATGCACACCAGCGAAAACGACGTGACGAATATCGTCCTCGATCATGTTGGCCGCTGCATCGATGGCCGAGCTGTCGATACGGTTGACAGTTGTCAGGGCACACATTGCTTTGGCACGTATTTCGTCATCCCGGTGATCGACCAAGGTTCGGATTTGCCCAGCTAGTGAATCACTGATTCCATTTTCTTGGCCTGATGACAACCGCTCTGTTGTGGTGATTGCATTCAGGGTGGTTGCCCTTTCTGTCGACTGGAGTTTGTTCAGTAATGCAGACTCTTGCTTCTGCGTCAGGCTCTGATCTGTGTTTACATGGCGTATCGCAATTACTTGTGTTGATGCAGATGGATGTTGGGCCAAGTCCCACCATTGCTCGTCAGACAGGTTGAGCCGATGTTGCCCCTCTCGCGGATTGAAGAAGGAGTCCCCGGTTTTGAAAAGATACTTGAGTGATCGTTTCATGGGGCGTTTCACTTCTGAACTCATATCATTCAACCAATCAGGCGCGGTCTCATCGCGGGACCATGCTGCAAGTGCGTTCGCGTATGCCAATGATTGAATATTCAGAAACGGTGGTGGAGCGATCTGCCAGTGCGTGGAGTCCCAAAATGCAGCCACCTTTTTGACAAACACGAGATTGCTGCGTAAGACGCCCAGCCCAGTACCAATGACTGCCAGTTCTACCAGTTCAGGAAAATGTGGCTGACTAAAAGTACTTTGATAGAGCATGTCATTCACGACACCGTGAATCAGTGTTGCGACGGCAAGTTGAGGATCTTCTTCCAGCGTTATGTTGAGTTTAATGAGTCGTTGTTTCGCATCGTAATTGCCCGGCAGACCGCCGAGTCCAGCGCAAGAGCCGCCGCCTCAGCCACCGCCACTACAGTCGGCAGCCTGTTGCGGATCCAGTTGAACCCGGATTTCACCAACATCATGATTCAGGTGCTCTCCTATAAAACAAACGATCTGCTCGGGGGTATGCTGTTCTACCTCGACGAGGCCGATCAGCTTTTGACGGCTGAGTACAGGTAAGACAAAGCGTTCAAAACCAATGCACTCAGCAAGCTGCTGTAGGTAAAACTCAATTCTCGATTTTTCACCAACAGTCACGTTAGGCTTGGCTGCGAATAACATGATGGAACGTCTCCTGTCGTGTGACGAAAAAGTTAGCGGGCGTGTGTGCGGTCAAGCGTACAGGAATGGCCGGGAAGAAACAGCGCGGATTCTCAACCGCTTTAGCTGGCGGTAACGGGTTGTCTGTGATGCTCGGTGAGACACCGTGTGGAAGGGTTCGATTCCCTCAAGTTATGGGGGCCCTGTTTTGGGCGTGGGCTGGGCCTGCTTTGTGGGAGGTTGGATTGGGTCGATTGGAAATAGCAAATCGAACGTGGGGATGCATAATTCGCCCATCAGTTGTGCACTAAATTTGCATTGAATTCGGTCATTCCCGGTTTTTTTCGAAATTGCGTGGTTTATTTGAAGGATTCAGCCAGATGGCGATCTAACTGACATGAACGAAATTGATGGGACCTTCGCCGACGCACTCGAGCAACATTGGAAAGCTATTTTCCATCTGGGCTTGAGAATGTTTGGTAACCCTAACGAAGCAGAGGAGGCTGCTCAGCAGACCTTCTTTCAGGCTTATCAGCATTGGGACCAGTTTGCTGGTCGATCTGCGATTCAAACCTGGTTGTTTCGAATCGCGATCAATGTTTGCCGTAAGCAACTCAAGGAACGAAATCGATTTCAGGGCTACGAGCTTGATCCTGAGAAATTGGCGGATAGCCATGAGTTTGATCGCGGATCAGATGATCGTCAGATCTGGGTACGAGTGGCATTTGAAAGCCTCGATGCAAAAGACCGTTTGATCTTGACCCTTTTCTGCATCGACCAACTGCGGCATGTCGAGATTACCGAGATTTTGGGTGTACCCGAGGGGACCGTTTGGTCACGTCTCCATCACGCCAAGAAACGCTTAGAGGAAAAAATTTCACTGCTACAAAAAGGTGAATCCTAATGAATGAAGAATTTGAAAAGCAATTGTGCTTGAAGGTGATTTATGGAGGCGACTTATCTTCCGAAGAAAAACCGGTCTGGGACGCATTCATGAAAACTGATTCAGGGCAGCAGTATCTCAGCCAGAGTACTGAGATGCGTTTGGCTCTCAATGGGATTGCGAAAGTGGATTTGATTCCTGAAGCCCCTCTGGATCTGGCAGAGAGTTTTTTAAAGACCTACCGTGGTAAGATTGAGTCATCGCAATCAGCGGTCTATCTGCTAGGCATGTTGTCAGCCGCATTCCTTCTGATTGCTGTATCTGAGGGTTGGCAGAAAGGATTTGTTAACCATGTCGCAATGTCATTGCTTGCTGGTGTATTGATTGCGGTCCCGACCTTGATTGTGCACATGCATAATATCCGTCTGCGAGACGAGAACGACTTGATTGGTTTTCTTAAGGAAAGCCACGTCAAGGCAAAACGAATCCCCAGTCGAGTTGCGGGTGTGGTCATATTCGTGCTGCCTTCGCTGACCCTCGGTGCTTATTGGTTTTGGCGCGAAGGTTTTGACAGCGGGCTCAAGATTTTCACTTGGTGCTTAACCTTTAGCCTGCTTGTAACTGGGATCAGTGTTTTTATCTCACGGCGTAGTTTTCGCAAGGAAAATCCGGATGCGTTTGATTGGTGGCAGGACGAGCTGCAACGCATGGATTCGACCTGTTAATGGCTTGCGCTGATATCACTCATCGCTAGTCGCCTCGTTAACGTGCATCCAGCGACTGAGGATGGGCGATATCAGTAAGCAGAAGATTCCCGAACCAACGGCGAGACATGCGATCATGCCGTATACGTCGCCATACAGGTTCACTGTATCTTTGGGAATCGGAACGACGGTTGACTCCTTGATGGCTGCAAATTGGGCAATGATTGCAGCAAGGAAGGATGAAAACGCAGTCGCAAGAAACCAAGCACCCATGACAGATGAAATCAGGGTTCCAGGAGCGAGTTTTGTAATCATCGAAAGACCGACTGGTGATAGGCAGAGTTCACCGGTCGTTAATAGCAGATACATGAGGATCAGCCAGTAGACCGCAACCATGCCATCGCTGTCAGCTGACTGCGCGCCGAAGTAAAGCATTCCAAACCCGAGTCCCAATTGCATAAGCCCCAGAGCAAATTTGGTGGGCGTACTCGGCTCCAGCCCAATAGACGCAAGGTATGTCCATGCAGTCGTGAAAATAAGACCGAAGATTACGATGAAGATCGGATTAACCGATTGAAAAACCGAAGCAGGGATTTCCGTGCCGCCGAGACCGATGCGTCCCGAACTAGCGGCTTCGTATTTCCATTTGATTTCCTTTGTTGCTGTTCTCGCCTCCTTGATCAGCTTCTGGTCTGCTGGTGCCAGGCCGGCCAGTTCAGTAGTGTTTTCTCCACTGTATTTGCTTTCGATTTGTTTGGCGTAAGCTTCGATTGATTCCACACTCTCAGTTAGCTGTTGGTTAACGCTTTTTCGAGCTTCTTCTTCACTGGCTCCCGCAGCAGTCTCTTTTTCGTAAAGTTGCTGTGCGGATGCTGGCATCTGATCAACGTCACCTGCTGCTATCTGCGCTACTTGGTCCAGTGCTTTTTGTCGCTCTAGGATCGCAAGAGTTTCGAAGTCAAACTGATTCAGTTCTTCGGCGTCAATGCCACCACTCGATTTTGCGTACTCTCTCAAGTAGGTCAACGCGGTCATGGTGAGGTATTGTTGACCATTGACTTCTTCAATCAGGCTGTCAATATCTTCCTTTGACTTTTGCTTTGATTCATCTTTGGATTTGTTGTTATTGACAATTGCCTTGGCAATCAAGGCATTCATGCTTTTGTCGCCGTTTTTGTGTCCCAGGAATTCTTGACTGAGGAATGGAAAATCGACCAGTGCACTGTTCTGTGGAGCTGTTGTGATGAGGCGGAGCGATACTGTTTTGCCTACATCCTCATCAGAAACTTGACTTGTTTCGAAGACACGATCGATATTCCGGTCGGTAAAGTTGTTCACCGAACTCCCGGACTGTTCGAAGAAGGCCCAGAACAGTAGCGAGAAGAAAGTAAGCACGAAGACAACATACATCCTCTCGCGACCGATTTTTGGCATCGAGAACGTCTGTTTGAGTAGATAACCAAACGCCAGTATGCCTGCGACAATCAGAACGAGCCCAGCTGGTCGACTTGCCTCTTCCACGAAAGTGGACAAGCCGCGGACCAAAGCGCTTTTTGATTCAGACAGAGGTTGGATTACATGTTCGGGTATGAGCGTTACACCCGTCGCAAAATTGGGGAGTACGGAGAGGCCTGAAACAAGAATCACAAGGATCGGAATGGCAACGCAGGTACCTAGGAGCACTGCTGTCATATTACCCCAATACTTTTCCGGTTTGGATGTGATACCCGCCTCCGCAGGAATTCCACCTCTGGAAAGCGCAATGACCGCTGCAGCACCCGATGCGAGTAGCCCAACAGCTACGAATGCTGTCATTGCCAGAGAGTAGATGTCTCCAGCATTGAATATGAAAAGTCCAACAGCAGCCGCAATTGCTGTGGTTGCAATCATGATTTGAGTCAACCAGTTGGGGGCAACAAAGACGGCTAACCCAACTAGCATTCCGATCGTGGCGATTCCAAACCCGTAGTGCCATCCGTACGTTTCACCCACGTAGCCACACAACAGTGGTGCCATCGCTGCACCCAAGTTGATTCCGATGTAGAAAATCGTGAAGCCACCATCGCGTTTGGGACTTCCCGCTGGGTAGAGAGAGCCAACAATGGTGGAAATGTTGGGTTTGAAAAAACCATTGCCTACAATGAGCAGCCCGAGCGCAGAGAAAAACATCAGCTCAGATTCCCATGTCATGAGCAGGTGTCCCAATGCCATGAGGACACCACCCAGAACGACTGACGACCGAGCCCCGATAAGTTTGTCGGCGATCAAGCCACCGAAAAATGGAGTCATGTACACCAATGCGGTGTAGGCCCCGTAAATTGCGTTTGCTTCGGTATCGCCCAAGCCCATGAAACCTTTGATCATGTAAAAGACCAGAAGGGCTCGCATGCCGTAGTAGGAGAAGCGTTCCCACATTTCGGCAAAGAACAACGTGTACAGGCCGGTGGGGTGGCCGAAGAGCATTCTTTGGGAACGGATCATACCGGCGGATTCTTCGTTTTCGCCTGAGGGACTTCCATCGGAATTTGAAGCGTCGTTGGAATTGTTACTCATGAGGACTTATTTCAACCAGAGTTCCATAGCGGAACGGAAAGACGGGCGACAAAGGCGAAAAGATTGGGGGACATCCCCTCCGAGACAAATTTGACACATGAATTGCGTCAGATAAATTCGCGCTGATTATCACCATTCAGTCCTTCCGCTGCAATCAATGGAAACGCAAAACGGCAAAAAACTGTCAAAAGTAACCATGGTATGACGGAGGTGCGACACGAGTGGCCCTCAATGAGATTGTCTTTGACAGGGGGCAATGAATAAATCCCCGCAGATCGGATGCCCTTCACAGTATGTGATCGATGAATTACTCAAGTAAATCCGAGATGGTTTCGAGATCGTTGGATATCTCTGTCTGTATTTGGGTCATCACATTCGTGGTGGATTGAACACTCGTCGTTGCGTTTTAGTATCGGTTGTCGAAGTGGTTGATTATGTCCAGTTTTGTGCACTGAGGTTTTTGAATGCGATTCATATTCTGTTTGAGCGTTGTTCTTTTGGCCGGAACTGTCATGCCAGCCGGTGAGAACTGGCCTAGGTTTCTGGGGCCTAGTGGTCGGGCGACAAGCGTGGATTCCAATTTGCCCCTCCGGTGGAGTGATTCAGAGAATCTGAAGTGGAAAGCAAAGATTGGCCCCGGTTCTTCCAGTCCAATCGTGTGGGGTGACCGGGTGTTTGTCACAAGCTATTCAGGTACAGGGCAGAACGTCTCAAGAACTTTGCATTGCTTGAATCGCGATAACGGTTCATCCGTCTGGAACTTCAAAGTCGAGAATAATGGCGCCGAAGATGGCATGCAGGGCTATATCGCTGAGCATGGTTACGCGAGCAACACTCCTGTCACTGACGGCAAACTGATTTATGTATTCCTTGGAAAGATGGGAGTGTATGCGGTTGACTTCGATGGCAAGAAAAAGTGGGAAGCTTCCATTGGGAAAATGTCAAGCAATCGACGTTGGGGCTCTGGTTCCAGTCCTGTGCTCTATAACGACTTGTTGATTGTAAACGCAGCGGATGAAGGGCGATCGCTTGTCGCCTTTGACAAAGCTACAGGAGAAATCAAGTGGAAGTCCGAGGCCGATGGCTATGAGTTATCCTATAACACACCGACCGTGGTAGCTCAGCACGAAGAACTGGTGGTCGCGGTTCCGGGTGAACTGTGGGGCGTGAATCTGAAAAATGGAAAGCTGAAATGGTTCGCGCAAACGAATCTGACAGGCAATGTTTCGCCCACGACGATTCTCGATGGAGAGACGGTGTATACGTTCGGTGGGTACCGTTCGTCAGGTAGTCATGCCTATCCGGTGGGGGGCAAAAAAGACGTGACCGATACCGAGAAATGGTACGGACGCAGTAGTTCTTACGTTGCCACACCCTTATTACATGAAGGTCATTTGTATTGGTTTGATGACAAGGGTATGGCGTTCTGTACAAAAGCATCTGATGGTGAGGTTGTTTATCGAGAACGAATCGATGGGCTGTCCAGAGGTGGCCGGCCTGTCTATGCCTCACCTGTGTTGGCGGGTGATCGCATCTACGTGGTCAGCCGGTACGATGGAACCTTTGTGTTGCCGGCCCGACCGGAATATAAAATACTGGCACAGAACAAATTCATCGGCGACGATTCCGATGCCAGTGCTACACCCGCGATTAGCGGAGATGAACTGTTTTTAAGGACCGGAAAATTTCTCTACTGCGTTGGCACACCCTGAAGGGTGATGCATAATTCGCAGATTCATCCCTCGGCCCGTTCCAATGCGTGTCTGTTTGTTTACTAACCAACAGACAAACTACATGAAAAAACTCCTTTCTGATTCAAAATGCTGTTGTGGGAATGAGTTGAACTCGGCGGGTTGGATATACTGCAACCACAAATGTGTTTTTCAATGTCTGGCTGAACGCATTTGTCTCCGGTGCTAATTCAAACATAGGGACAAAGGCTTATGCGTCATACATTTTCACTTACGGTGCTGATCCTGACGTGTGTGATCACTGGGGTTGCCACTGGTCAAGAACGTGACCAGCCACGCGAAGCGCAGACGACTGATCGTGATATTCGGTTTCAGCCGCAAAATGATCGAGAGCGTGCGCTCTGGAACATGATCCAGCAATTGCGGTCAGAAGTTACCCAACTGAGACAGCAGATCGGCAATCGTGACCGCCCAGGCGTGACAAGTGACAAATCTTCTCGAAACACCACCGACAGGGTGCGCCGTGAAGGTGACATGCCGCGTGAAAGGGATAGCGTTTCGCAGCCGAGGGCTTCAAATGATCCATTGTTGAGGCAGGCAACACGTATTTTTGCAGCCTACGATAAGAACCGTGACCAGCGAGTTTCGTTTGATGAGTGGTTGGCGATGCGAGAGGGTGAGATGACATCCGACCGCCGCGCTCGTGAAATGGGATTCTTTTCTCAGCAAGCGGGTGATGACCGAATGATAACCCTGGAAGAGTTTCATCGCGGGATGGTGGCACGACAACGCGGATCTGCTCCGCGTGAGGGAGGCAAACGCGATGGTGAGGCTCGATCCGGTGAAAAGCGTGATCAGGTTTCTCGTGAGAGCGTAAAAAGAGATTCTGGTGCACGTGAGAGTGCGAATCGTAATCGCGACGATGAATAGTTGGCCTTATGTACTCAAACCAAGCTTACAGTCTGACGTTCATGCATCGTGCTCCAAAATACTCAGTTTCCTGATCTGGATGTCAGGATTGTCTAGCTAAAATTCGTTCTAAAATCAGTCGAATTCATGATTTGATCTCGGTGATGACTGTGGAATGAGTACCGAGAATCTCGATTGAGTGCATCACAGTCGTTTGGTGTTGCCCCACGCTGTCTTTCGAAAAAAAATCCGGAATTAGCGCGCCGGAGGTGGTTCTCGAAACACTAGATTGAATAGTTATGGGTAACTCTTTTGAAACGATTGCGGTAGTTCCTTCAGATGAAGCTAATCAAGAATGGCTTTGTGATTTGTCGGATGCTGACCTGCTCGATGCATGGGCGCGAGATCAGTTGCCCCCGGCGCTCGCTGAATTGATTAAGCGATATAGCGAGATGGTATTGTCGGTTTGCCGACGAGGTTGTGCACGAACAGTTGATGTTGAGGATGCTTTTCAGACAACGTTTTTATACTTGGCTCGCAATGCTGAATCGATTCGGCATCCCGAACGACTCCCAGGGTGGTTGCAGCGTGTGGCTCAGCGATCAGCCGTTGCTACGTGGAAAAAAAATCGTCTTCGATGTGAGCCACTTGGTGATCCACCCGCCGCTGTGGAAGATCCACTTGATCAACTGACTCATCGGCACGAGTCAGTCGTGTTGGACAAAGAGTTGTCTGATCTGCCCGAAAAATATCGCGCGGTTATCGTGTTGCACCATTACGAGTCAATGACGGTACCGGAGTTGGCAATTCACTTTGGTACGACCGTGGGTGCGATCCGTGGGCGTCTCCAACGTGGCAAGAAAATGCTTGCGGCACGCCTCAGGCAACGAGGTCTGATGCCAGCGGTTGCTTACGCCAGTGTGACAGCAGGAAGTGTACAAAACGTCGACGCAGCGGAAGCCGTATCGAGACTACTCACAACGATGGAAGGTGGGGAATTGCCGGATCCACCCATCGACTCTTTTCTTCTTAAGTCTCTTCTCTCTGAAGGAATTTCAACGATGCTATTTCTTTCCAAAAGTATGATGGTTGGTGGAGGTCTCGCACTTCTGTTCTTTATCTTTTCCGGTGATGGTGATGAGGGTTATCAAGCAAATTCGATTGATGGTGAGAGCCGACTTCGCACAATCCAGTTACTACCACAGACATTGGGTCAAGACAGCGGTGGTTCCGACGTAGTGGTTGAGATTGGTAGCGGTGTTTCAACCAAAGACTCGACTAGGAAGAGCGGCGGAAACGGGATGGAAGGTATGCCCGACATGGGCATGGCTGGCGTGGGCGGCATGGGTGGAGGTGGAGGTGGAAAATCGGTTGGGTCTCAGGGAGCACGCGAAAAAAATCTGCTTGATGCTTGGAAATTAGACAGCAAGACGGCAGAGAATGTTCGGAAGGCTTTGGATAGCAGCTACAAATTCGAGATTGATGTGCCGCTTTCAGGTTTGAGCAAAGCTCTTAGCGACTTGACTGGTCAGCCCGTATTGTTGAATCAGCGTGCCGTCAAACAAGCGAATCAAGATTTGGACGTACCAATCGAATACTCGAGGGAAATGATACCTCTTCGAGCTGCCATGCGGCAAATGTTGCGACCTCTGTATCTGCGGGCGAGTGTCGAGAATGATGGTATCGTGATTACGGCTGACCATGCTGCCCTTGCGAAGGAAGGAATTGGTACTGATGCATGGATCAATGTTGATCAAGAGATGGAGCGAGATTTGTCAGCGAAGCTTGAACAAGAAGGCGTCTTCGAATTCAAAGATCTACCTTTGCGCGAGTGCATAAGAAGTTTAGCGGCCAAATTCGATCTCAAAATGATCATTCGCGCACGAGATTTGGAGGACATTGGATACTCAACCGCCGAGCCCATTACTTTGTCGCTTGCCGACATCACGCTAGGAGATGCACTAAACGAGCTCCTTTCATCGATTGGGTTGAACTATACATTGAGTGGTGGTCTCCTGGTTATTACTACGAACGAGGCAGCAGAAGAGCGATTGCTTTCCCGAGTATATTGGCTTGATGGTACTGGTCTCCACGGTCAACAGGCTATTGAAATTATTACAGCTACTGTTTCTCCTGATGTTTGGGAGCATTTAGGCGGCCCATCATCGATTTCAGGATTGATTAACCCACGTGCTGGGTTGGTGGTTGCAACGACTTACACATTGCACAAAGAGATTGAGCGGATGCTGAAGACGCTACGAGACTCTCAGTTTGCACCGGATCCGAATTTGGAGTTGATTGAGACGTTCCGACCGAGTAACAACATGTTTATGGGTGGCGGTATGGGTGGCGGTATGGGTGGCGGTATGGGTGGCGGTATGGGTGGCGGTATGGGTGGCGGTATGGGTGGCGGTTTCTGAGCGACTTGCTGTGATTCCTGAATCTCAGTCGACTGATCGGAGTGTGTCGCTGTGATGAAGGCGTCTAGCCTGTTCGATCGTATTCAACCTCAGCGTATGACACAAAGTCACTAGGGATACTTCTGCCAATCAATCTTGCTCTCGCCTGCTGATGGTCAGCCCGAGTCGGAGCAATGAAAATCGTGTCCGCGCATTGGCTGAGGGTTTACCTCTGTGTGGCAGATAGTGATCCAAGCCGCGAAATCACAGTGGCGATAAGAACTCCCAATCCGCAAGTTGCCGAGAAAGTGGGAAGCGCGATTGGAGGCGGGAAAATTGAGCTATTCAGTTGGTCATTGGTCAACAAAAGAATAATTACGAGAAAGTAAGTCAGTAAAAAACTGGCAAGGATCACAATGGAACGTCTATGGTTTCGCATGATAGGTACCCCCGCCCTGTGTAGAACCTCACCAAGGATGATGCCCAAACCGATGCACAAAAGCGCCGGTGTGATGTATTCAACCAGAAAGAAAAACAGGACAGATCCAGGTTCTTCGAAAACAGTAGTGAGACCGTGATGCAACCAGTACAGCGTTAAAAATATTGGTCCTATCATGGAGGATAGCCAGCCCACGATAAGCGAATTGGTTAGATTGCTTCTGCCAGGATTGCAGGAGAGTTCTTGTGATTTGGTGTCGGGAATCTCTGCTGTTTTGTAAGGGTTGATGTCTGTCATTCTTTGTCACACTCTTTCAAGTGTGGTACGCGATTTCACTTTTTGCGTTTACTCAGTGAAGTGCAAGACTACGCTTGTGTTATCTTTTGGATTGTTCAGGTTCAAGATCGCATTATCGCTGGTTCGGGCAACGTTCGATCGTGCATGCGAACAAATTGAAGGAACGGTTAGCGATCCGCTGGGGTATCTGGCGTGGCGAATATTATCAGCATCACCAAAGCTGATGTCTGTCAAACGCTCCGACATTTTCATTGTTGTGGGGCGACAGCATTTTCGGATCACTTACTTCCTCACCGCTTCGGTGCGGCGTATGCATCAAGGGCAGTAGCTATCAGGTTGATCTGCTGACGCGATAAGTGCTGTTTGGATTGTTCAATCATGGATATGAAGTAGGCGCATTCATTCTTTGTGATTGGGCAACCGATATTGCCCTGCGGGCTGTCAGAGTTGATGATTTCATCACCGCCGCTATCCAGAATGGTCATCCATGGCAAGCCAGCATTGGGACCGTGTCCTAGTTTGGTTGCGGCTTGCTTGCCATTTTGCATGTCTTCAACATCAATTTTGAGAATAATGAAATCTGTCTCAATCAGCTCTGAATTCTTTTCGAGGAACTCCTCGAGGACTTTACACCAACCTCACCATGTGGCACCTAGATGAACCAGAATTCGCTTGTTATCGGTTTTTGCAGTGGCAATAGTTTCATCCAATATCTCAATTGCGTTGACTGCGGATGAGGTGTTTTTGACGCCCGAATTATTAGGAGTGACTGGTTGCACTGTTGGTATTTGAGTTTCGCGCAAGTCGGATTTGGGCAAGTCGGATTCGGGCACCATTGCCTGCTGCGGTGCGGGAGTACAACCAGCGAGAATCAGCATGGCGGTGGCAGCGTGAAGTGGTGTTTTCATGGGTCTGTTTCAGGTTGTTAGAAAGGGGAATTGATTTCGGCCGAGCAAAAATTCACCCGCTGTCTGGGGTCGTTGACTATCGGAATGCGTCTCCTGCTTGGGGTTTGTTAAGCACTACCACCGCCCAAATGCCAAACGAGTGTGCCAAGAGCGTGAGCAAGAAATGAAAAAACGAAGTTCGCAGGTGTCATTGAGTTGATGTTCTCCTGAAGGTTGTCGACATCTGACATGTTCAATCCGACTGGATTTGCAATGACATAGGGCCGACGGTGACAAGACCATCGTTCACAAGAATTCCATAGAAAAATCCTGCGATGACGGCGAGCGTGTTCAGTGCAAATGTTTTTATGCTTATTTCCTGTCCGGCCCCAAAAACTTTCTGTTGCGAAACAATGTACCAGTACTGCTGGTACTGGTGTTTAAAAGCCAACAATGGATTTGTGGGCGGACGTCACTACTTCTTTCATGTGTTCAAAACTTAGCGTGCTAATGTCGTCGCTCATTTGATGGTAGTGAGGATTACGCAGGAAGGATGTGTCGTTGATCATCAATGCCGGGATGTCGAATTCCCAGTAACTTCTTTGGTCCGACATTCCAGCGAGGCTTTCAACCATAGGGTGATCGATGATCTGTACGTCGATCCCAGCGTTGGTTTTCATGAGTTCAAAAACCCTTTGGTTGAATTTATGATATTCCTGTTTGCCAACAACGGCGATGAAGTTGGCTTTTTGTGGGTAGGCTGCCTTCAGGCGTGGGTCGGGGTAAGGTTGATCGTCATCATTGAAAAATCCGATCATCTCAAAATTGATCATACCAATTAAATCATCTTTTTGATCCTTGACCGAGTTCGCGTGTACATAGGATCCCATTTCATGTGTGCCATAATAGGGCGGTTCTTCGAGACTGAACGCGACAAAGTCGATGCGGTAGTCAAGTATTGGCTGTGCCTCAGCAACAAGTCTCGCTGATTCCAGCAGCCCTGCGACAGCACTGCCATTGTCATCTGCACCCGGCTGGTCCCCACATACATCGTAATGGGCACCCACGATGAGACGACGTCTCTTGCCCGAGTTGTACGACGCAATCACATTGCGATAGTTCAGACCACTTACCTCGAATGGCTGCTCGCTCACTTGCAAGCCATAGGTTGAAAATTCCTGCTTCATGTAGTCACTCACACGGTCCAACGAAGCAACGTTCAGGTGATGGCGGAAGGGTCTAAGCGTGGTTAGAAACTCGACGTGCTGGTAGAGCAATGTTTGATCAGCTTGCATGGAAAAACTTTGTGTCTAATGCTGCTGTAAGTTGTAATGCGATTAAAACTTGGAATGGGATTGTACATCGGGCCGTTTACCCCTTTGTTGCAGGTACTTGTAAGTACTTGTCTTGTGAGTCTGCCATTTCGTGGGTTGGACTCAATCTGGGAGCGCGTCATTGAGGTTTCTGAGCGCTGTATAAATGGCGGTCGTTATTTTGGCGGGGTCGCTGCCTTGTGAGTTGCACATGACGACGATTCCATGCCTGCGGTTCGGATAGACGACCATTCGTGTGCGGGTTTCATCCTGAGATCCGTTATGCGAAATCTTGATCGACTGGCCGCTATCGGTAACCACGACGCCCAGACCGTAACTTGATTCTTTTCCATCAGTGGTATTTTGGGGAGTCCACATTGCCGTGGACATCGACTGGTTAATGAGTGTCGAGTTCGCCAGTGCGGTGGCGAATTTGGCAAAGTCTTTGACATTCGATTTGTAGCCCCCGGCACCATGTTTCCAAAAGTGTGGGTAATCCGATATTTCTGCAGGTTTCCCATTTAGGATTTTGTAAGCCCGTGTCCAGTTGGCTTGCTGGTTTACAGGAAGATCAAGTTGAAAGGAGGTCATTTTGAGCGGATTGATGATCCTGTTTTTCAGTTGCACACCGATGGGTTGATTGCCGGCAGTTTGGACAACAGCGGTGAGCAACACATAGGCGTAGGATGAATATGATGTCTGCGACCCGGGTTCAAAAAGAAGCGGTGACAAGGTGAATCGGCTGATGCTTTCAATCGGATCGAGTTCGCCCAGCAGGTCGGGTTTTTCAGTTCTATTAGCTCTTTCTCTTGAAGAGATCACTGTGCCGTTGGAATAGTGGGGGATTCCACTTTGATGACACAGCAGTTGCCTGGTGGTGATTTGCTGAAGTTGAGGTGGTAGGGTCGGGCAGTACGACACAATTGCTTTGTCCAGCTTCAGGTGGCCATTTTGGACCAGTTGCAGAGCAGCGATTGAGATCAGCGGTTTAGAATTTGAGGCCCAATTGAAAACGGTGTCGTCAGTCACCGGCGTGTGCGATTTTATGTTGGACCACCCGTAGCCCTTGGTGTAAATGACCTTTGCATCCTGAATGATGCCAATTGCGGTACCGACAATGTTTTGTCTTTCCATTTCAGCATTCACAGCCGCATCAACCGTCTCACTGTGGATGAAATGATCTTGGCAAACACCCTGCCGCGGGACTGTCATCAGTATCAGGAACATGCCATGAATCACACGACGTAGACCATCGTTGTGGAATGACGATCGTTGGCGAGTCGTTGGAGGCTTGGGCTGTGATGTGCTGGGTCGGTAGGTCACTCTCGTTTTATCCATTCGGCATCGTCGTTGAGTTGGGCATACGAGTTGGCCTATTCGGCACGACGAAATTCATAGTCAACGCTGTCACCATACGCTGGCATATCAAAGGCAGGGGGTCGGAAAATTGATAGGACGAAAAGAGGCAGTAAGGCAACGAGAATCAGTCCCGCTGCCACCCATTTACGCACAGATTCTGGCGCAAAGTTGGCAACTTGCGGCCACACGAAGGTCATGACCAATCCTGCCACCGCGATGCAGGCCACTATACCGAATATCTTGCGATTGCGGATGTGAGCGGTACAACGTTGACAATATGGAACGTGAACGCTGAAACCTTTCCCAAACACCACCAGGATAGAAGTCAACAGCCCAATTGTGTGGGTGCGCACTCGAATCGTGTTGCCATTCGTGCTGAGATCGCACTGAACACACCGAGTGGGAAACGGAGCGTCGTGATTGCGTGGCAGATATACATCAACGCTGAGGGGCATGACGCGACCTTTCCTGATCTGTTGGGATCACTGTTGAGAAGCTGTCCTGCGCTAGTCAGTTTCAGTTTTAAATAACTGAAAACCACGTTTGAGGTAGTTTTCAAGTGCATGTTTGTGATCGTTACTACATGTGTGTACCCAGACTCGTCGTGTGTCGGGATTGAGCCATGCAGATTGGATTGCCGCTGTGAGCATGATGCCACCTAGTCCCCGACCAATGAATTCGGGCAGAAGACCGAAATACATGATCTCAACATTACCATCGTGTTGTGAGTCCAGTTCAAAATATCCTGCTCGTTCTCCTTTCCAGAACCCGAGCCAAGTATTCATACTGCTCCTACCAACATATTGGCTCCACTGGCTATCGTCCCACGTCAAACGGTCTGTCCACTGCCACATGGCCCCAACATCCCGATAGAGTTGCCGATTCAGTGCTGGGTCTGCTGGCTCGACCATAACGGTGTTGAAATCGGCTGAATGCTGTTTGGGTACCAACGCATGTCGATCGAGCATTTCCAAGTGGAATATCTTTACCACATCTTCAGACATTGGTATTTCAGTTAATGTTGGAAAGGTTGCTGACAACGAAAGAATCCAATCGTTTTTCAGCTGTTCTGCCGCTCACTTGTTTCTTCAAGAATTGATTCGATACGAACAAGAGAGTCTCTAATTTCTGTCAGCAGGGAGTTCTTGGGCGTAATTTCCTGATCATCGAGAGATTCCGACGGTCTGACTGAAGACGTATGTCCAGCTTGCAATTCTCGTTGGTTCAAGACAGATTCTCGAAACTCTGATGCATTGACAATTCCCGTCAGTGAGACAAGCGATCCGACTCCTGATTGTCCGGCAGTCTCGACAGTCAAGGTGTGCAGGTTGAAAGATCGCATGATCGGTCCCTGAACCATTCCCATGTCGGTTATTTTTTCCAGTGGAATTGTCTTTTCAATTCGGACAAAGATTCCCTTGCGCACCTTGAGAGCTTTGTCGGTCAAGATGCATTCCATGCGATCCAGGTAACGTTTTGTAAAAACGAAACCAATTGGGAACCAAAGTAGTAACAGAGGTATGCCAACGATGGAAAACAAAAAAATGATAGCGCCGCTAAGAAGCCAATAGACACAGACTTTTGGATTGAATTCGGCTTTCAAAATGGTGTTTTCTGCGGACATAATAGGTCAGTCATTTGTGTGAGAGGTGGAGCCAGAAAGTCTGGCATTGGCGGCAGCACGAGTTTGACTCATACAAACAGACAGATACGAGTTCACGAGCTGCACGTAACAGGGGTGAATCTATGGGCGAATTGTAGCACGAGGGATGTGGCTGAAAGCGGTTTCCTGTATTTGCGCACTAGGTGCAGATACCGCCGTGATGCAGTTGTCGTAATCTTCACCTGCGAGATGAATCAATCGTTGTGGATATGATGAACGGTAGGTGTAAAAAAGTATGGGGTCCGCATTAGGCATGGATTTGGCAAAGCAGTCAAAACCTTGGTTTCGAGAGAATCTTGCTAAACTGAGCTTGCTGCGAATGAAGGGCGACGATTAAGTAGATGATTCTAGGCCCAAAGTAATACTGCTATCCCGCAACTCAAGGGTAATCGAAGGTTTGTCTCGGCAGCGGCAAAATCGAGCATTGAGCGTCGACATGCTCAATACCACCACGGCTGGGGGAGCAGCGGTGGCAGCAGATCGTTTGCATCGTGGTTTGCCAGCATTAGGTATTGATAGTCGCTTGTGGCACAAGCCGATGAGAAGCGGCGAGGCAGATGAGTCGTTTTCGGGTGAGCCGTTGGATTTGGCAGAGCCACGCTGGCAGCATCCGGTCGGGGCTTTGGCTACCAAATTTCGGGATCGCCATGCACTCAAAGGTCGACCAAAAGGGCTTGAGCTCTACACCACACCTTGGCGCGGATCTGCGACTCCATTTAATGGCTCGAGATTGCAAGGTGATGTTCTCCATTTGCACTGGGTGAATCGCTGGTTGGATTGGCAGAGTTTTTTCAGAACCATTCCTGCGCATCATCCGGTGGTGTGGACGCTTCACGACATGAATCCAATCACGGGTGGATGCCATCATGCTGATCGTTGTGATGCATTTCGTTCTGGTTGTGGCAACTGTCCGCAGCTTGCAGAACGAAGAAGCGGAGCATCTGATATTTCACGAAGGGGATTCGATCTTAAACGCAGCGCATATCGTGCCCAGAACTTGCACATCGTGACGCCAAGCAAGTGGTTGGAGCATCATGCAAGAGCAAGTTTACTCACGGAGAGTGCAACTGTTCAAACCATTTACAACGGTTTGGATGTGCAACAATTTCAGCCTCGCGACCGTAGTTTATCGC
>Ga0315322_10000121_pt1 | contig 49642 bp, 18 predicted proteins | sample M110021515metaG_FD_203461 | JGI IMG/M metagenome (GOLD analysis project Ga0315322, IMG submission 203461) | Ammonia-oxidizing marine archaeal communities from Monterey Bay, California, United States - M1 100m 21515 | ecosystem: Environmental > Aquatic > Marine > Intertidal zone | place: USA... | reverse complement strand
AGTTTACCTGTACGATGACCACCTGCACGGATGTGACGAAGACCACCCTCACCTACAAGAGTTACGAACTTTGGGTCATTAAGAAGATTATTAAGTACAAGCCTTACATCGTCTTTTGCGCTTTCAATCCACTCAATGTTATTAATCTCATTAAGCATTTCCATGTGAAATGAAGAATGCGCATGCCCCCATATTTCATTTCCTTCAGCATCTTGCCAGGTTGATTCACCAACAGATTCATCAAATTGAGCATTGTTTAACGCTATTTTTCGCACTCTTCCTTTTACACCGCTCGCTACATAACCTATTTTTTCTCCTGTATCTTCATCAATATTATCCTGATAATCTTTATAAGGATTCTCTTTTTTCTCAAGTGAGTTTAAAAGCTCTTCTAGGTCTTCTCTTTCTATTTGGTCTTTGCCCTTATTTAATTTATACAGGTCTTGTTGAATAGTTGTCCTGTCTACCTCAGCCATGTTAGCAATAATACTAAACTTTATATATGTAGAACTTAAATTCATACCTAAGTCATCATTAAGGCTATTTGCTATTCTTGCTGCTGCTGCACTTAACGATGTGTCATCTTCATTAGGAGCAAGCTTAGCACGCTGCTTGTCTGTAAGACTGTCCTGAATAGGGCTACCCTGCAATAAACCATGAAGCTCTTCTATTGCGTCCCTGGCGTCTAAGGGTGTCAGCTTTTTACGCCATTGTGATGCCCATATTTTTATTTGAGCGTGTTCATCATCAGATTTATTTGCGTCATATACATGATGAATTCCTGTTTTTTCATCGCGTTCAACTACTTGATAGTCTGTTCTAAATAATCTTAATGAGTTTACAATGCTTTGAAACAGTGTTGCGTTTGCAACTACTTCTGGTAAAACGAACCCAGGTGTTAACACTTCTTCATGTGTTAAACCCATATCAGTAAAGAACTTCTCAACAAATTTCCGGGTGTGGTTGTTACCCTCTCCAGTAACTCCAACGGCCTCTTGCGTATATAAGGCCAATTTACGGATAAGTGCCGTGTCATCTTTTGAGTTCCTTCCTGCCTTTATAAGGAGGTTAAATACTCTATCATGATCAACAGGGATCGTAACTCTTTCTTTATCAGCTGCCTCCGGATCAAGAAAGGTATTACCAAAATCATCTGTAGTGGTAAGAATTGTCTGGGCTATGTATGCTCTACTTTCATAGTTCATTTTACTAAATCCACCAGACTGATTACTATCTTTACCAGTATAATCGCCAACATTGCGCAGCCCTACCAACTGAGCCTCGTCAGAGTCTTCAATATCATCAACTGCTTTATCACTGGTATCAATAAAGACACCTAAGTGATTATGTACGGCCTCTTTTACCAGATCTCTATTGTCAACTAACGCTTGGTGATATTTTCCTAATTCTTCATACAGAAGCATATATGCGTCAAAACTCCCAGCTACTTTCTGATAGAAAGCACTGCGTTCTTTAATATTGTACATCTGAATCACATCGTCAATAGTTCCGTCTAAGAGAGTATCTTCTCTTAAACTAGACTTACTTAATCTTTGCATGTACGTATTACTCATAAGAAATATCATATTCCGAGCAATATCTGCTGGTATATATGTCTGTACGGTAGTTACCCTATCTTCTCCAGTTCTTTCATTTTTAGAAGTAGTGACAATTGAACCCATTGGGATACTTAGAATCTTGTTTGCTGATACAGCGCTGCCTGCAAGAAGGTCTCTTGTAAACATGTTATTCCTTGTAACCGCATTAGCAAATATACCAGACTCTATACCCTGATATAAATCTTTTAAGCCCCCGATTTCTTCTAGACCAAGTATAGCCCTTATTGCATCTATAATCTTTTGAAAGAGACTTTTCATTTCAACAGGAACACGTGAGGGATCCTGTTTAAAAATGTCAAACTGATCAGACAAGTGTTCCTCATATAGAGTCTGCTCTAACATTGCTCGAGTCATCTCAGCATATGCAGGATGAGCTCTACGTAATTCATTAAGAGCATCTTTTAGTGAGACGCCTTCTTCTCTCAACAGTTTTCTTTTTTCTCTTCTTGCTAGTTTAAGATAACGTTTGATCTCGGCGTCAGTTAATAACATTCTAAATACACCATGGAAAGACTCATGCTTTTTAAAAGCTGTTTGTTTTCCTACTCTTATTACACCTTTAATGCCTTCTAGTCCTTTAGACGCATCTTTTAAGTACATTACAAACTCACCGAGTTTCATGTTATTGTTTTCCAGTCTTTCACCTAAAGCATCTATTTCTTCTACAGAGAATTGCCCTGGTAACTTTTCTGTCATCCACACCTTAAAGTCTTCTATATCTAGAACATCATGTCCTAACATACCCCCCTTAGTAATCTTATAGATAGTAGAGCTTAGTCTATCTATCTCTTCCGTTAGTTCAATTACCTTTGGGTCTACTTTCAAAGCTTCCATCGCCTCTGTCCAGTCTCCAGATGTACTAGCCAAGACTAACGCAGCTCCTCTTGCTTTCTTATAGGCAGCTAACTCCTCTTTTAGTCGTTCTATTTTATCTAAAGTCTCTTCTCCCCTTTGCTCCTCTTTTCCTTCAATATTGGTCTTTGCTTTTTCTACACGCTTGGTAATGTACTCATTATATAACGTTACTTCTTCTCTTCTTAGCTCGACACCATCCACAATCTTTTGAGCTATTGATGTAACAATAGCATCAGGAACAACATAGTCATCATCCTTAATTGCTTCTCTTAATGCTGTAATAGTAGGTCTCTCTTCAACCTCACTAGTTTGTTGATTTAGAGCAGCTAATTTAGCATTATATTCATTAATGATTTCTTCTTGTTTCTCTTTATTCTCATCAGCAGGCCATATGTTTTCTTCAAAACCCGCCTTTTCAAATGCTTCTGTTTTCCATCTTTCTATATCAGCTATTGAAGTTCCAACCTCACTAGTTGGTTGTTGTGTTTCTAAAGCTAGCACTTGTTTATTGATCTCTGCTTCAACCATCGTCATGACATTTAGACCTTGGCCAACAACATTAAAAACATCTTCTCCTGTTATCTCAGCTTCAGTCTTTCCCTCTGTTGGTGAGTTTCTTTTACCATATTCTATAGCAAATTTACCTGCTGATTGTTCAACGGTTTGATTGTCTAAATTTCCTTCAGGAGTATTTAACCATGCTGCTACAAGACTTTCTAAAGAGGTTGCAACAGCTTGTTCTGCTTCAACTAGCTTTTTACTATTTTTCTTACTTATTGCTTTAACCGTATCAGAAACGGTCTTTAAACTTTCTAGTCCAATAGCATCATTCACTTGAAACGTAAGCTTTATGCTTTTTCTTACTTCACTGCTGAGATTGGTCTGAGCTTTTAGAAGGTGGTCTTGATACACTACGTCTACCCTTTCTGTTTTTGTAGTAGGTATTGCCACTTTAAATGCATCAGCACCAAGTGCTAGCGTAAACTTACTCCACTGTACTTTTAATACCTCGTCACTACCTTTAACAGCTTTTAAACGTTCATCTTTAATATTCTTATTTACATGATTAATAAAAGCAGCTGTATTCTCAAAGTTAAATTCATTAAGAGGAATGTCTACACTACGCTCAAACATTAATCTCTTACCTTTCTTATCTTCATGAACACGCTTATTGAGGAAAACTACTTGAAGTTTACCCCATGGTGACACTCTTAATTGCACTGATGTCCCTAGTGTCTTATTAGCAATAAACACATCTGCTATCAACTCATCATTAAACTCGTGATTAAAAGTTATATCTTTTGCTATAGGTTTTCCTGACTCATCCTCGTCTATATTTTTTTCTACTGTCTTAACCATTTGACTCTTGATCCTCTCAATAATCTCATCTGATTGAGTAGCCGTCATAGGAGCCGCTTTAAGATTAACAAGACTATGTGTACCGTTAGGTAACATCACTATAGCAACATATCCACCATAATGCTTACTTACAAAGTCAGAGTTTGCGCCTGCCATACGTTCATATATAGCGTTATATTCTTTTCTTTCTGCTTGACTTTTCGCATTAGTCAAAGTTACCCCTCGTGTCTTCTTTGTTGTTTGTGAAGTTTCACTATAGTCAGTTCTAAGCTGAACCACATAGTAGGTTTCTTTCCCGTCAATAAACTTATACTCTAATTCCTCAAACGTAGCAGGTGTTTCGCCTGTTTTAGCATCAGCATATGCATAACTACCTTTTGAAAGTTTAAGAGACACACCCTTTATATCAGAAATTTTTATATCAGTTGTAGCTCCTACTTGAGACACACTTCTTTCTTTAAGAAGCTTCTCAACTAATGCATCTATGTACTGCGCTTGCAAATAATTGTTTTGAATAGCTGCTGTCGCCTTTTTTAGATCTCTTCCCTGAGTGCGAAATAATCCTGCAACCTCATGCTCTTCAATAGAAGCAGGAAAAATAGGGTCACCGTTACTATCTAATAGAGACATTACGGTATGCCCTTGCATATACCCTAGACTTACATCGCCATTAAGAACTTCAATAGCATATTTCTGTGCATGCTTTTTAATCTGCTTATTCTCTTCATAATCTTCACTAAAGATTTTAGCTGTTTTTCTATCCTCTAGGGCAATCTTCTCTGCTTTGTCCCATCCTGGGTTCTTCCCTATTCTCACAGTAAGATTTGCCAACTCTGTAGGTGTAAGATCACGAAGCATTTTTTGCTGACGTGCTGTGGCTTCTTTAGCCGTTTCTACGTCTTCAAGACGATCATTATAAAACTCAGGAAAGTTTCCTCTAATACCCGTCGTTTTTACTACATTAACTGGCTCTACGAGTGTAAGCTTTGTTCTATTATCTTCTTCAGGTTTAACTGTGCTTTTTAATATTACCTGATCCTTAGCAAATTTCCATCCTTTTTCTTTAAAGGTTCCGTCTTTGATTCTTTTTCCTCCAGTAATCTTTTTATTATTTATCTGATCTAAAGGAGCTACACTCAAATACGTCTTAAAAGTGTTCTTTTTGCTAATAATGAAGTAGTGAGTCCCGTCTTTGTCCGTTACAATATCATTAGTATGAACTACTTTTCCTTCAAACATAAAGCCTTTACTGGACTTAGCTTTTTTAGAAAGCCTTGTTCTTTCTTTTTTAGCGTCCTCTAACTCATAATATGGAGTGTCACTTAGCGGCTTCCCTTTGACATTAACAACACGGTAGTGGCGTTCCTTTTTTTGTTTACCCTCCTCATTAATTATAGTTTCAATTTCTAGAATGTGAGGCCCGGATTTGCTTTTGTCTGTTATTACCCTTTGTCGAGGTTTTGGTTTAGCATGATACCCCTGAACTCCAATAACGGCAATATCACCATAAGAAAGATCATACTTACGTTTGTATATTTTTTCAACATCAGCTCTCTTTCTATTTTTCTGTAACCATTCTCCAAACTCTGATGTGTCCTCTTCTAAAGCCTTAACTACATAAAGTTCAGACAAAGCTCTTGCTATTGCTTTAACATCTCCCTGCTCTGACCACTGTGCAAGTGTCATAAATTCTGTACCATCCGATCTCATTGCAAACTCGTCGAGATACTGCGTATACGCGCGTGTTATTACAGCCTCTACTTCAGGAAGTATACGGACTCTGCTGTTATCATTGTTAATCAGGTCTACAGCATTCTTTACATTTAATTTCCTTTTTTCTTCTGCTCTTGTTATAGCATCACTAACAACAGTATTTGAATTGATTTCCTCTAAAGTTTCCTGAAGGGTTTTAGTGCCTTTTTTTGTGCTCTCTTTCTTTTTTGTAGATGCTTTCTCTGCTGGTACTTCTTCAGTTAAACCTTTAATAAGACTTCTATATTGACCAACTATATCATTAATTTGATCGTACCTTTTTGCATCACTTCGGGGTGTTACAAGTCCTGACGGACCAAGGTAATTTACTGGTATTACTTCTGGATCTTTAAGAAGCGCTTTAACCTCTTCATCTACAGGATATACATCTATATCAAATAAATCATTCAGAAACTTGTTAGTGTATTTTTCAACAAAACCCTTTTTTACACGTGCCTCTACCTGTTCTCTATTTTCTCTAAACGCTTTAAGCATAGATACACCCAACTTGTCTCCAAAGGTTTGAGCATCTTGCGGGTTTAATAACATATTAAGCGCCTTTCGATGCATAATAGAACGCCCTTTCAATGTCTTGTAGTCTATAATCTTTTCCAAGATATTATCAAAATCAGCATTATCTTCAATAGCATTATCCTTGCCAGCAATAAAATTAAGATAGTCTAAAATAGCTTTTCTAACCTTAGGTGTTTTATTTCTGTCAAAAAACCCAAACTGACTTTCTTGAGAACCAGCAATGTATTTCATCTTTGCTGATCGTGTTGCTAGATCTTTAGCCTCATCAGACTCAAATTCTTGTTTATTTATATCTTCTTCAATTAAAGATGAGATCTCATCACCGCTCCTCTTTTCTAATATATTATTCTCGTCTGTAAATATGTCAAATATCTTTTGAAGATGCGTTAAACGCTCCTGTTGTTTAGAATACATAGCACGCTCATCATCAGAAAGAGTAATCAAGTACTCATCTTCACTGACCTTTTCTCCAGCTTTAGTTGTAGTTTTTTCTTCAAATAAAGCGTCTACTTCTGTTTGGGTAAGAGGCTTGCCTACAACTACTTGTTTTTTACCCTTCATCTCTACCTTAGAGACAGTATATGTAGTTGTCCCATCACGATATGTTGTCCAGGACACTTTGTATTCACCATCCTTACCTTTAATTACATCATCGCCTGTTTTTACTACTACATTTGAATCTTTTCCTTTGCTAGCTTCTTGTACTATGTTACCTTCTTTATCTTTTACTTCTTCTTTGTCTGTTTCCTGAGGCCTTTGTGCCCCTAACTTTCCTTCTTTTTCAATAATAGACGTAGGCATAGTGTAGTCTGACTCAGTAACTTCTACATCAGGACTTTGTGCTATCTCAAGGCTTGTATTCAGATAATTAATCTCATTATGCAGGTCACTAAGATTCGTAAGAACATCCACGTCAGAGGCATCCATGTTCTTAATCGCTTTGCTTGAAGAAATTTCCTGCCAAAGCTTATTATACCTTTCTACAGTGCGTTCAAACATCTTACGATTGAACATCATTATCATTTTAACCTGTTGATAACCTGCATATAATCCTACTGATTCTTCGTATCCCGGTTCACCTTCCTTAAATGCGTAAGGATCATATGGATTTATGTACCGGTCATTAAGTTCCTTAAAAGAAGCGTCTACATCATCAATTCTATCTATGTATTCTTTTATACGTGTTCTAACTTTTTCTACACTGCCTTTTTCTATTTCAGCCTTAAAAGCATTCTCTAAATCTGTGTCGCTTAAATTAAGGTAATCTTCCATCTGCTCTCTAAACAAATAAGATTTTCCTGTAATGGCCATTGTAGTTAAGCCGTGGTAGATTGCTCCGTCTTTTGCATCATAAAAGTCCATAGTATTACCTTCTAATCCTGCTTGCATCATAACATCACTCATGTTTTGTTGAACAAAAGAATTTATAAGGTTTACATCAAAGTATTGCTTAGTATCATTAGCCATCTTGTTTATTGTTATAACAGCATCAGCAACTTGGGCATCTCTTTCTTTTATGTGTCTATTATACGTTTCTCTGTCAGCTAAGTATGTATATGTTTCTGGCATCCACTGGAATGCTATTTTCTGTGGTACCATTGCAACACCTCCCATAAGAAAACCAGAAGCAAATACATGTGCTCCTTCACCAGACATCATAGACCCAGCACCATACTTTGTAGAAGCCAGTATCTGTTCATACCCAGCAATAGCCGGATTATTATGAACCTTAGTATAGTAGTCCTTTATCCCATTAGCCACAGATTCCTGATATAACTCCTGAATTCCTTCACCTATATTAGCCTGTCCATAAATAAGGCCCCCGCCAATTAGTTGCTTAAAGTTACCAGCTGCACCTCTTTTATACATTTGCTTCCACCATTGTCTACCGCCGTCTTCAACAACTGATTTAACTCCTGCAACAACCGTCTTTTTATCTATTAAACGGCGACCAAGCTGTGATCCTGCCTGTGCAGTCATAGCTGCCATTCCTTTAAAACCAGAAAGAGCAACACCTAGTGTCATTCTGTTAGTTAAAAGAATAAATGGAGCATTCATTGTTGCTGTCCAAAACTCTCCTTTAACTGCTGATTCTTTAATGTCGTCGTATTCTTCAGAAGTAGGTTCTACCCCGTCATTTTTTGCTTTATGGTCTAGATAAAGGTTATTAAACAGGTCTTGGTGTACCATTCCTGCTTCAAGCTTAGATTCTGCTATAGCAAGGTTAAGTGCCCTAAAGTCTCTATAAAAAGCACCAAAGGTGCTGCTGACAGTAGCAAGACCTTTAGTAGCACCAACTACATTTTTAGTTGCATTATGTGTCCTTATCAGATTTGATATCTCAGGAGCAACGAGACTTCCAGAAAAACGCCCACCTGCTCTCCAAAAGTCTTTTGCGTTATCAACGCGTCTAATATCTTTAAGAAGATGCCATGATGACTTCGCAACACGTGTAGTTCCAAAATTATTTAATACACGTGAACCAAATTGTCCAATTGTTTTTAATCCTCTTACTACATTTGATCCTGTTCTTGCTGCAGCTACTGGTGCAGCTCCACCACCTGTAGCTGTAACAGCTAGTGCTAGTGCAAGCTCCTCAAGAGCAATTGAAGATATGACACCCATTGTGTAGGATGATTGTAATAGAAGGTCATTTACAAAACCACCGCCTCCACCTATACGCATTGCATCTTCAAATGCTTTAGCACCAGTGTAGTCACCTTGAATCCAGGTACGCTTGTCACCCAACATATCACCTATTGCTCTCCATCCCGAAGTAAGAGCAGGTGTATACATTTTCATGAATTGAGACCACATAAGACTATTATGATCTGACCAGTCCATATTATCAGCAAAAGCGTTTGTATTATTTGCAAAAGGATGGAATGATGTTGTATCCCACGCATTAGATTCATAATACTTGTCAAAGTTTGATGCCTTTCTGCTAAAGTTAATAGGGTTTGGGTCTGCACCAACACCCTCTGGTTGCATTGATCCTGCCCTTCTAATTGCAAGGAAGGTGTCATCTACAGCTCTATTTTTCTGCACATCAAGTTGAGTACTTGTTGGTTTCTCAGGCGCAGTAAAAATGTCATGTAATTTTCCAGCTCCTGGAGCAGGGTTAAACTTAACATTGTGTGCAGGTGCTATCCTTGCGTCAAAGTTAGCAGTTGACTCTAACTCTTGCCCAACTCCTGCCGTTGGAAACGTTCCAGGAACAAAGTGTAGATCAGTAAAAGCATCAAAATCAATGTCTCTCATCTGGGTATCTATATCACTTTGACCACCAGTAAATTGGCCGTTTACATTAAACGGTTGTTCAGTAGTTCTCAAAGGAGCAGCTTGTTGGTTTCCCAAGTTGAATTCTTCCATCGTTTATGTCTTACTTTATCGTTTTATTATGTAACTCTTCAGCATTTTGGTTTTGTGTAGCGAGGTTCCGTAGTATAGTATCAAGATCCCTCTGTAAAGCCTCAAACTGCCTGGCGTCTGTATAAGGGTTTCCATTGTCATCTTTTAAAGCTGTTATCTGTGGTAGCTGCAATTCTAAGCCAGGAACGGGTAAGTCAGGATTATATATTTTATATGACGCAGTAAGATAGTATGTGTCAGCCTCTTTACTTATTGTTATGGTTCCTGCATTCGGGTTACTCACGCTTGGGTTTGGTATTTCTTTGTTTGTTTCTTTTGCGTGCAACGTCATTTGCCAAGGGTGTTGTCGCTTACCTGCATCGTGTGAGTTATAATATTTTCCTTTTGGTACGAAAACTGATATGGTATGTTGGTTCCGTTGAAATGCGTTAGTTGCGGGGTCATTACCCTCTTTATCTTCTCTTTGATCAAAATACGTAGAATAAGTATTGTCGAGCTTTATCTCATATACACTGTAACGAGTCTCTTCATCAGTATCCGGGTTTGTATATACAGGACCGTTGACATTGTATTTAATAAAAAGCTGAGGACGTGACTCTTTTGTTCCCTCAGCTTCACTTAAGCTAAGACCCAAATAAATTTGATTTAGATCTGCCTGTGCATCAGGATTTGTGTCTGTATCCTCCAACTGACCTTTGTTATTTTTTAACTTGGCCATGGTTTCCATGGTACCGTATTCTACAATCATATCCCCATGTTGTTCCCTCATCATCTTCATCAAGTGCTGAACCTGATTTAGACCCCTGTTTTTAGATGGTTTTTCATGATGGTCATACGCTCCACCAACATCAGGAGTAATGTTATCACCCGAACCCGTTTGATCATTAAAATCATACCATGAAGCAAGACTAAATGAAAGCATTGATTCTTCAGACCCGTCGCCATCTGCTGCTACAGCATCCATCTCCGCCTGCATCTTTTCGTAAATTTCTGCTGCTGCTTGTCTTGCAAGTTCTGGGCTAAAAGAGACAACACGTTCCAAGGGTCGTAACCATTCACCATCCATCGATCTAGTTGGTTGCGTAAAAGTATTAAAATCAGTTGCTGGTTGGGGATACGGGTCGGTTTGATAGTTGGGCGTTGGTCCATCAACACCCATCATTAGAAGAGCTTGATTCTGTCCTGTTTGCAGGTAGTCCTCAAAGGCGTGTTCCTCTATAAAGGCCTCTTCAAAAGCTGTTTTACCAAGCTCTGTAATACTTCCGTCTTGATTCTCTCTAAATATATTTAGACCGTCTGCTTGTTCTACCAGCTGTTTATAATCACCATCGTCTTTCTTCATAAGAAAGTTATAACGCCCTAGTGCGTTTTCTCGCCTTAGCCTCTGCCCTTCCGTATGCATAGCATCTCTTGCTGTCAAAAAGTTGATACCTTGTCCTGTATTATGGAGAAGGTCCCCCCTCATCTGCCCCATTGCTGAGAAGTCTTCAGAAAGCACTAATTGCTCATATGAATGTTTCATAACCCCATAAGCAGTCTCCAACGGATCATTATTGCCTTTTGCTAGCTCCTCTCTTATTGTCCTTAAATCTGTTGTATTATTACCCCCGCATGTACCAGAAGGACAGAGATTTACCACACCTATATCTTCTCTACCGGCTAGGGAATTTTCCGAAATAAACCAGTTTGTCACTAAATCAAGCATTTTAGCATCGTCTTCCTTAAGCTCTTGTGCAAACGCTAGATCGTTCCGTGTTGACTGAGAATGATCACGTTGCAACTCTAGTAATGAAGAGTTACTGTCGTTTCCTTGAAAATATTCTTGAGTTGCGGGCAAACCTGATGAGTCACCTTCAGGTGGATTCTCTAGTGAGTACTCAAACAACTTCATTAGCTTTCTGTTGTTTTGCTTATACTCTTCTAATGCCATGCGATTCTGCTGATCAATATCTATTTTAGCAAGCGGGCTTAGCTCTATATCCACTTCACCATGTGTACTTGCATATAGATTAGCTGTCTCGTTTATATCATTAAGCATGTGAAATGACATATACTTAGATAAAGCTTTTGTTAGATTATCACTAGGGCCTTCATTTAGTTTACGGTTTCTGTCCTTACGTATTTCCTTACTCTTTTTAATAGCCTCATACTCTGCTGTAGTGTTCTTAACAGCTTGGTCTATCTTACTTCCCTCTGTAAGCCCGTATTCTTTAATGGTATTTTTCCAACTTGCAGTATGTCCTTTGAGCACTGTTTCTTTTTGCTCTAAGTCACCTATAATTTTGTCCTCTTCTGCTCCATACTCCTGTAAAAACTTATCGCCCCAAGCGTTCATACCTGCTTGTTTATCACCATACTGCTCTTTATTTTTATCATAAAAAGACCTTGCTTCTACATAACCTTTAGTTCTATAATAGTCGAGGGCTCTTGGGTCATTAAGTAAAGAAGCAGATAAATAGTCTCCTATAGGGTTACTATACTGCATCTCCCCTTCTTTGTTTTTACCCATAGGTTGTCTTGTTAACAAAGAGCCGTTCTTCATTGTTATCTTCCACATACCATTATCACTAAATGAGACACTCTCTACATTTGGGTCAAGTTCTTTTATCTTTGCTAGCCCTTCACCCATTACATCGTATTTGTTTACATAATGAGGTAGAGCTTTGTTCATCATATCTTCTGACGAAGCGTTAACAAAGTCTTCCATGTCATATTGCAGCTTCTGTATACCGGCATCCCAGTATTTTTTTGCTGTTGCTTCATCATCAGAATCCTTTAGATTTTGTGCATTTGCCATTTCAGACTTCCACTTCTTAGTAAATACTATATCACGAACAAGATTCTTATCTTCATAAAAGGGACTAAATAGAGCCTTAGCGGTATCTACATTTTGTTGCAAAGATAAATCAAGACCTGATATCTGCTGTAATTTGGGGGCTAGTTGATTAACATATTGATCTCTAGTGTTTTTACTGTCTTCTCTAGACACGTCAGCATGAACAACACTACCGTAAAGGTTGTTCATTTGCTTATAGTTAGTATCATACCTATCCTGCCTGACGCTTAAGACATCATTCAGGAACTTATAGTCGGGAGTGAATGTCTCCGTCTGCGGTATATACTCCTTTACGTTAGGTAGGTATGTTGCCATATTACAAAAATACTAAATTTATATCGTTATTAAAAGTCCTGGGTGTACACCTTTTAAGTTTAATGTATTCCCAATATCCATCTCCTCAGTGCTTTTCTGTTTGCTTGAAGGTCCCTCATCTCCCGTCCATGCTTTGCAGTACCAGTTGTAGGACTCTGATAACCACCAGGTGGTTGGTTACGACTCCCCCCTGAGCTAGACCTCTCTTTTGCAAGAGCTCTAAGCGTCTCTTCAGGAACGTCTTTAAAAGCAGGATCATTTTTCAGTCGCATATACTCATCTGCCATAGCGTTATTGTATCCATCTCCTTGAGATTGTTCGTCTCGTAGTGCTTGCGGGTTTGTAAACTGTATAGCACCTGCGTAATCAGGCCTTACATTATAATTAGGATATAAAGAATTCTGATTATATGTATTAGCCATATTAGTTAAGAGAGCATTATTCTGCATGTTAATATTAGCATCGTGTGCCTGGTCTTTTGCAATTCTTTCAGCCTGCACTCGATTAGTATCATCAACGTACTTAGAAGCAAAGCCACTATTAGTCGCATCAACGTTAGCTCTGCCGGTGGCATTTGCTTGTGCAAATTGATTGTAAGCTGCTACATCAGCATCTTGCACACCTTGCACAGCTTCTCTATTGGCGCCTGCTGCTGCAGCAAATAACTCCATTCGTTGAGCATGGGTTGCATTTTCACCTAAACTTGCAGCTGTAGCGTTATTAGCGTGTATTGCGGTTAAAGGATCATGTCTTGTATAGTCAGCATCATTGTAAGATAGCTTTTGCTTCATTGGCCAAAAGTCTTCTTCTTGTGATTTAGCCCACATAGCACCAGCTAGGTTATTTTGATCTTGAACCCACGGTATCATTTCAGGCGGCGTTCCTGGTGGTGGTTTAATTTCTTGTACGCATTGACAAGTTGTAGAATTCCATGTCCACATTCCACCTGCGGCAGGTGTTTCTGTACCGCTTTGATATTCAGGTAATTCTGCACCATCACGGAAAAATAGCTCGTGTTCCCCACTATGAACAACGGGCCCTTGATTATTATCATTTGTAATAACTTCAGGTTCACCTGGTGTTAAATCTCCTGTTCGACCCCCTGAATTATCTACAAGAGAACTTGTTGCAGGTATCTCCGTTGTTGTACTACCTCCAGCATTTCTAGCTGCACACTCTGCAGATTTAGCTGCTTCGTCAGGACAACGCTCTTCTGTTACTATCTCTTCTGTCTCCTCTGTCTGATTTTGAGGATCGGCTATACCAACGTGTGAACTAGATGTAAGGACACCGTTTTTACCATCTATAGATGAAACGTTAAATCCATGCTGCGTCATGTTATGAGCAGCTTCAGGTGATGTCTCAATGTTTAAGCCTTCTAAAAGAGTCTTCTGTTCAGCAGTGGTGTCAGGACCATGCTTTAATGAACCTAACGCCTGATACATAGCTTGGAATTGTCTAGTGTTAGCTGTATACTGGTCAGCTGTCATATCATCTATTAGCCCAGCATCTTTCATTCTTTTATAGCTCTGATCACCTGACCTATTATTGTGTTTACAATTAGCAGGACGGTTACCTGTTTCAGGATCAATTTTACAATCGTTATTATAATTATAATTCCCAGCTTCTGCAGCCACATTCATGTCATTAAACTTATAGAAAGATGCAAACGCCTCTTCTTTACTGAGTTTATCTAAGGGTCTAGCTTGACCTGCAGCTGTATTGTTAAACTTATCTGTAGCATCGCTGTATGTCTTATACCATAGTTCTCTTACACTAGCCCAATCGTCTCCTTGAAGAGTATTTTCAAATGATTTTGGTTCGCCTCCATTCGGATACTCAGGTAGTTGTTGTCCCCCATACACAAATTCACTTAGGGGGTGTTTTTCAAATGGAGATCCTCCGTAACCCATTACAGATCCACCACACGTTAGACAAGGAAGACTACCTCCAGATTTCATCATCGGTTGTCCTTGTGGTTGTCCTTGAATGCTCTGTATTACATGTTGAAGTACTTGCATAGCTTGTTGTTCTGGTATTCCCATCTGAACTAACTGTTGCATTATTTGTTCTGGTTGTGCGCCTTGTTGTAGTGCCTGAGCAATTTCTTGCAGTAACTGCTGTATTTCACCACCATCGTTCATCATTGGAGGTCCTTGTGGAGGAGCACCGTGATATGCACCAGGCATCATTGTACCATCAGGCATTTGATGCATTGGTCCACCTTGAGGAGAGCCTTGTTGTGGTTGTTGCATTCCCTGAGGAGGCATACCTTGTGCTTCTGTTTTTTGATTGTTAATCTCTTCTAGTTTAGCTATGAACTCTTCGGGGTTAACGCCTTTAGAAATTAAGAACGGATACGCAGCTAGCGGTACATGTACATTTCCTTCTTCATCAAGAAAATCCTTTTTGGCTTCTTGCATAAATGCTATTTTAGACAACTGGAGCTTGTTTTTTTGTAACATTAACTCAGATGTTTCATTTGTAATGTTATCAGAGTGCTCATCATCCATATCTTGAATAAATTTATTTAAAGGATGCTTCTTTGAAGCCCACGCTGGTGTTTGCTTTTTAGTAGATTCAATACCTAACTCAGCTAACTCTGCTGGACTAAACTTCATCTTTGCTGTATCAGAGAAAATAAAAGACTGTGGAGGAAGCTGAAGGGGGGTTCCGCCGCTACCATGCCTATTCCCTCCTATAGTATGGAGTTCGTGTACTCCGTCGTTATCAAGATCTGTGAGTGCCGTTTCTCCTTTTTCTGCTTCAAGATTAGCTTGAGATCTTGGTACACCACCAAGAGCCATTGTTTTTATGACTTTTCCGTTTACTACCTTGTACCCATTAGGGAGACTGTTTATGTTAACTCTCATATTATAATATTTTAATGTCAGCTCCTGCTGCTATTAGCTCTTGTATTAATCCCTCATCTAGATCTAACACCTGTCCACCATGCTTCATTTGTCCAAGAGATTTCTTTTGATCCTCAATAGCATTCTGAGAAAATTGGAATGTAGGTTCTGACATCTGTAGAAACTGACGTAATAATGCAGTGTCGTGCTCAGGTTGCTGAGAGAACTCACCTTTATCCTGATACATTTCAAGGCCTCGTTTTGCAAAGCGACCATCAACACCTTCACCCATACCAGGTCTTAACTTTCCTATATTTTGACCATAGTTACCATACAACCCATCAGCATCTGCAGATTTAACTGCTGCCATCGCGTTTGTTGTAGTTCCTGATATACCTTGAATTTCACGTGCCTCTGCTCGTCTGTCATCAAACCAATCATTAAATATACCCGCGCCTTCTACAGCCAGGTCAGCAGCTCCTGAAAATCCTCTTACCAGTTTGCTATCTAGAAACTTATCTTTGACATACTTACCTCGATTTCGTACTTGTTGACCAAAAGTATCACCCCAACTTACATCCTGGTCAATTGTTCCTTGTTGGGGCTCAATTTTTTCTGCATCCTCTGGAATAACATATTGGGGGATATTACCTAATTCCCATAGCTGATCACTAAAGGACGGTTCTTGCATGTTTATTGCAGGTGCAGGTGGGGTGGGTAATCCAAGATCTTGGTTTACATTAAACATACCACTTGCATTATTTATTCCATTACCCACAGGAGTTGGATCATAAACAACATCATCTGGTAACTCAATATCTTGAATACCCTCTAAATCAGGATACTCCTCAGTAGCTTGATTATTACTCTCTTCTTCATATGGATCAGGGAAAAATACTTCGTAATCACCACCACCAATTTGAAATCTCGGTAATCCACCTCCATATTTACGCTCAGGGCATTGATCAGGGTTCTGCTCACAAAAGGTGTTATAAGTATTATTGCGTTGTTCTTGAGTTGAAGAACCTTGTGTTACTACTGGGTCGCTTTGCGATGTAGTAACGGTAGTGCCACCTGTCACAGGAGGAGGAGTTAATGGCGCATTAGAATCGTATGCTACATTCTGAGTACCATCGTAATAGGATTCCACAACACCATTGTTAAGATTCATGTGCGTCCCTTGTACATCACTGATTCTTTGATTTGCTATATCAGCTTCTGTTCTAGCATTAGGCTCAGGATTTAAGTAGTCTACTTCACCAGTGTCTCTGTTCCAATAGGACTCTGAAAAAACAGGCTTTCCATCTGCTCCTTTTACTTGCTGTAAATCAGTGAGATAGGCATCCATACCAAGAGCACCATTTATACCTTCTGCCATAGCTACGTTTTTTGTTTCTACGGAACCGTCGTCAAAGTCATAATACTGATCTTGATTTGTATTATTAGTAATTGTGGTTTTTTGGTAGTCTCTTTTATTAACACTTGGTCTAGGTGGTTTAGGTTTTACCGCATTCCCTACTCCTCTTGCTACTCTATCCATAAAACCAGCTAACCTACCTCCTGTTGTAGCATGCATCGCTGACGACCTATAAGGTTGTGTTCTATATGCCCCACCCGGAGCAAACCCAGGAAGATACTTACTGTAGTAGCTTTCTAAATCCTTTTGGGAAACTTCAAAAGTTTGCTGTGGTGATTTTCTTTGTTTTCTTGGCATTTTATTATTAAGTAAAGTACTTCATTTATAATATACTAAATATCTGGCACATATTCTAATCAACTAAAGACTTCATGTAGTCTAATACACCTGTTCTAGCAGCTTTTGCATCATTATAATAAACCCTATTAAGTTTATTATATAGAGCTTTAACTTCACCCCCTTCTTCAAACCAACCTTCAACATATTCTTCATACAGTCTTATGGCATTCTGTATTGTGCTATTTGAAGCCTCTTTGTCGTAATTAGTTTTAAGTTCACCAGCTACCTCCCTAGCATCAATTTCATATATAGTAGCGTAATTACCCTTCTTTATAACATTGTTTACGTATTCTGGTCCTGAAGGATTCCAACTTGCTATTAACGCCTCTTGTCTGTTTGTAATGTGAGCAAACTCTTTGTTGTCTGCAATTAGGTTATCTTGATAATTTGTTTGAGTCTGAGAGCGTATAGATAATATAGCAATCGTTCCTATTGCCGCTTTGACAGGATCATTAAAATCACTATTTGAGGTTATTCCTAGTTGAGCAAGTTTTGATTTTTCGTAATCATCTGTATGATTCCATCGAAGCTGTGTCCATCCCATGCTTTTGTTATCAATGTCAATACCAAAATTTTGTGAGGGTAGACCCGTCATTTCTGCTGCTTTATCAGCAGCACTATTGACTGCATTAACCCCCTCATAAACACTTTGCTCAAACAAAGGATCCGCACTAGAAGAAGTTCCTAAATCAAAAAATGAACTTACAGCTTTTTTTCCAAGTTTAGCAGCGTTAATAATCGAACTATTTTTTTCACCAAAGCCTGATTCTTGACCAAACAACCCTACTGTTAACTTGACCATGTCATTATATGTGTCACCATTTACTCGAGCTATCTCCATTATTCGCTGTTTGTTGTCTACTAAAGCTTTTAGAAAAGGAGCTGTTATCTCATTATATTCTTTAGTATTATTATAGTCAATAGTCTCAAGAGAACTTGCCTCATTCTTGTCCTTTTGCATTTGGGTCCTATCAAACTCAATCTTTATAGGCTTGTAGTTAAGAGCGTCGGGTGATCTGTTTATCCCTTGTGAATAGGGTTGTTTATTACCGTCTTCATCTATATAACCTTCACTATATCTTTTTCTATTTTCTGCAGAGGACTTAAATATTAATTTACCATTCTGGTACACAAATTCATTACCTTCTTCCTCTGGTAGGATGTAAAGCTTTGTGCCCTCTGTAATTCCAGGGTTATCATACATCTCTCTAAGATCAGAACACCTACCATTAATACAACCGTGTGTCATATTCTTTTTTGTAATATCGTCAGATATAGTATTTGTAAGCCTTGATGTATCTCTTAAACCATAAGGAACACCGTGTATACCTGTAGAAATTCTAAAGCCAGCCTCGTTCTTGAGGCCAAAAGAAGGAATGCTTCTCCCTTGACCTGTTTCATCATAGTACCCTTGGCTGTTTTCTACTATACCATCAAGTGTAAATATACCAGCTCCTGTTTGAGAGTTCCCTGCACGCCAGTCTACGTCAAACCCACCACGTGCATTCTCATCTCCTTCACCTCCTCTAATTCCATCATTATTTAGATCTTTAGATACAGTAACTGTTTGAGCGTCACCTTCAACCGTACCTGTACCAACAAGATATGTAGCAAAAGGCTTATCGCTTCCTTGTCTATATGCCTGTAATTCGTGCGTTTTCTTATTTAATATCATGTACGTCTCTCCTAAAACAACGGGTATGTCTAGCTGATCTCCTAGTCTTATGTTATTAGGCTGGTCGATATTAGGGTTAGCACGCATAATATCTTCTACGGTTGATCCATACTTTTGAGCAAGTACTGAAAGATTATCACCAGCTACTACATTGTGAACCGAAGACTCTACATTAGACCCACCTAATCTACCTGACTCATAGCCCGTTATTATATCCACATTACCCATCCTATTAAAATCAGCGATGTCCTCCCTTTTTTGATCCCATTCTTGCCACGTGTCTTGTGCAGCAGTTATGTTAATAGCATCTCTACTAGAGTATAGTGAATCTACTTGGTCTTGTTGATTACCTAAAGCGTTTCTTACACTGTCTGGAATGGTTATAGGTTCACCTTCTAGGTTGGTAACAAAAGAGTTTCCTCGATACTCAAACATGTGATTGACTCCAAGATCTTTTCTAGCGGCACCAAAAGCCCCACTAAAAGTGTCATGGTGATCGTAACCTGCAACAACAGGTTCTTCTTCTTCAGTAGTATTTGTAACAGCAAGTGCAGACAGTTGTAACTTCTGTCCCGGGTAAATGTTGTTTATGTTTCTTATATTATTCAGGTTAGCAAGGGAAGTCACATCTGTATTATTATTAGCGGCAATCCTACTTAATGTGTCCCCTCGTTTTACCGTATACTCCCCACCTTGTTGGAAAATTTCTATAATACCTATGTCTTCTAAATGCTTTCTGCCAGCAAGCGTTAAAGAGTCTCCATTTTCATATTGGAGAAGTAACTTTCTTGTTCTTTCTTTTGCAGGGTTAACACTTCCACCTAGCTTTTTTTTCTCTAATGCGACATTAAAACCTTTTATGTATTCTTCTGGAGTTTTATTTTCTAAAGGTTTACCATCTTTACCCAGTTGTCTTCCATCACCATAAAGACGGGGAAACACTTCTGCTAAAGTTTTTCCATCTCTTAGAACCTTGCCTAAATATTTTCTTGTTCCTTCTCTACCAAGCATGTTAGACAATGCTGCTATTTCTGTGGGTGTGTACGTAAAGTCAACTTGATCTTTGTATTCATTATATAAATCTTCACCATTACTTTTTAATCCTGGAACATCACGTATATCACCATTATATCTCTTTATAAATAAGTTTTTCTGAAATGTTGTGTCAGCAATAAATGCATCTCGATCTCCATCATATTCAATACCATTTTTTTTAAAATCATCAAAAAGATCCTGATAATATCCAGAAGCAGATGATTGTGGGTTTTTCATTAACACTCCATTAAGACTTTCTACATGTCTAATACCTTTTTCAAGGTCATTAAAATCAACTGTTATCTCATCATGTACTTCATTCCAATCATTAGGTACTAAACTCTGACCATTCCATTTGTATCCTTCTGGTATCTTTTCAGGTCCCCCATCTTGACGAATAGGTAAACCAAAGCCTACGGTTGCCTCTGTGTTTCCTGTTTGAGGGTTCCATCCAAACTTCCCTGAAAACTTGTTGAGATGACCATAAAGACCACCTGTAAAACCAGCATCATTGATTAAATCTTTATTCCCATATAAACCTACACCCCAAGGCACAGAATTTCTTCCCACATCAAATTCACCTTCTAATCCTACAGAACCCGTTGCATTCAATAAAGGATTACCTTTGGTCTCATTATTTTGTACGTTAAACCTCCTACCAGCATTTACTCCCAGATGTCCTGTAAAAGGCATGTTAGGCGCATGAGCAACATAACCTAAACCCACACGGCCTGAAGCTGTTCCTCCTTCTTCAGGAAGCTTTCCTGCTGTAAGTCCATAACTTCCATATATACTGTGGGGAGACTCACGGTAACCACCACCTTGACAGCTAGGAGAGACTTTACCATTAGCCTGTAGTTCGGCAGAGTTGCATACTGAAAATTCAGTTCCTCCTTGTGCCTGTGGTAATACGCCCCCATATCGCGCCATTGTAGACTCTGTAGATTGTCCTTCGTTTTGAGCTAGCATGTTAAAGTACTTATCTAACTTACTTCTAACATCCCCCTCGTTTGTTTTTATATACTCATTATTCTTCTGCATCCTATCTTCTATACCCTTCATGTACTCAGGACCAAACCTCGCATCAAACTCATCATAGAAACTAGCAGCTTTTTTATTCTTTCTTTTTTTGTCACTATTATACATTTCAAGAACCTCTTCTTTTGTATACCCCTGTTCATCATAAAACTTTTGATAATCTTCGTTTCTAAACTGCTGAAGGTACTCTGATCTAAACTTCGAATCTCCTGAGTTATAGGCATCTTGTTCCAGTTGAAGTCTGTTCCTATTACTTATATTTCTTTTTAAGTCCGTGGCACCCATTGCATTTAAGTGGCTTCTAGCTTCACTTTGAGGTACATTCATATCTGAATTCATAAAATTATCAAAGTCTTCAGAACTAAACGGGGTATCCCCTGCCGCATCCCATAAACCTGCGTTAAGCATACGTGCTTCGGTTTCAGCCTTAGCAGAACTTATTTCACCGGGTTGACCTGAGTGCCACCCGCTAGCTGAATAACCAAGCAAATCTTTAATCCAATTATCATAAGGTGTTCTTTCTTCCTCAGGTCTGTACGCATCTAAATTATTATAATCCAATAAAGCTCTGTTATTGTGAGATCCAGGAAATTTAGTCTCATCATATCCGAAAGCTAGGTTATCCCAAAGTTGTGAGTTACCAGTATTGTAAGTATGACCTAATTCATGTGTAGATACTATACTGGTTGAATCAGGTACATCACCTTGTGCATAATTACTTCTATTTCCACTTGAGTCCATGCTATCGCTTATCATCCAAGGATAACTAGATACATGAGGCATTTGAAAATTGTTATCAATAGCCATCTGCTCAACCTCTTTATCAGTCATCTTCTCTATATCCCACCTAGATATGCCTGTTATTTCAGAAAGCTCTCCAGCGTGGTTCCCTCTTAGTATCGAACCAGGGGTCCCTTGATTGAAATAACTACCGTCCCAGTCACGTGGAGTTTCTCTATCATGTTGCTGAGCTATTATACTTGCATCCCTTCCTAAAGACAAAGGATTAATGCTTTCATCAAAAGGATTTACTATAGGTGATCTCTCCATATTAGAACCTTCCATTTTCATACCTAAAAAATGCGTATCATTAAGATTTTCAACATAAGGATATTGCAGAGAATAATTTGGCCCGTCAGAAGTATAGGCTAATTGTTGTCGTAATCTCGCATCTAATTCTTCATCTGAAGGATACTCACCTGTCACTAATTTATAGTTTTCACGATAACGAGCTCTAAAAGCAGGTGACTGAAGTTTCCGTTCTAACTCCCTCTTTTCATTTGTTATATCTATTTCATTAGGGTTAGCGTTTGCTATGTATTCCTTTTGATCAGTAACACGCGACGTTGCTGGATAGTTTGTAGTATGTTCATTATAATCTCCTACTTTATCTATAGGTTTATAAAATTCATATCCCTCTTGTGCTTTAGGTAATGAACCACCATTTCTCAGCTCTTTTTTCCATGACCCTTCACCAAACTTAATAGCTGCTTCTTTATCCTTACCAAAGTCTATTACCTCACCTCTTTTTAATGCTTCTTGATATGCAGGTTCCCATGGTTCTTCTAAAGAGATTGACATATCTACCCATGTTCCATCTTCATTTTGAAATAATGTAGGGAAAGAAAACCAATTACCCTTACCATCCGTTTCTGTTCTCATTATGTGAGTAGACTCACCAACTACATTACCTTCTTTATCATAGTTTAATCTAACTCCTTTTCGTTTAGGAACTTCCCAACCTGTCTGAGCTAATGGTACCTCTCTAACTATACCTGGATTAAACTGATGTGTTCCTGAATAAGGTAGTAATAATTTACCATTAGCAAACAAAGGAATACCCGTAGCTGACATATCAATAATACCATTAGGTGTATTGATATCTATAAAAGGCTCCTTTCTAAAAGGAGAGTCATCTCTATATCCCATTTTTGACTTGTCCATTATCGTGGTGATAAATTAATTTTAGTATTTGTTAATCTTAGTAACATCTTAGCATCACCTGACACAGCCCTTCTAAGGATAATGTGATTATAGTAATGTCTGAACTTCTTTCTTTGAAACGCTTCTTTGGTAAGATCAATATTGTCTATATTTAGATCTCGAATATATCCGTTAAGCTGTGTTATATAAATAGGTTCTTGTATTTCAGTAAACTCACCTCTATCCTCAGTTACATCCCAAAACTGATTAAACCTATACTTCTGTTCTTCTTTGCTATAAAGTATATCTATATCATCCGCATTAATAATGGGGTATAACATCACTGCAGGAATATCATTCTTAGGAGATAAGACAAGGTTCAATAACCCTGACGTCTGCTCAGTATTATATAATTCAGCTTGATCAAAATTAAAGTCTAAGAGGTGGAATCTATCACGTCCTTCGTTCTTATATACATATGATTCTAGATTATACTCAATACTACGGACAGTATTTACAAGTTGCCCAGAAGATTGAAGTATGTCAACTTCCCAGGGAAAGTCTTCTCCATAGTAGTTAGAGAATAGATCTGTTCTTACGTTATGCTTCCATATAGTCCCATAGCCAAACGTTGGAGGTACACATTCCTCATAGGTCCATGTGCACATTAAAGGCATGTGAGCATGTTCACAATCTGTTCCTGTAGTTGATAGTTCCGCACCCGGAAAAGGAGGTTCTCCGCAAGTACACTCATCAAGTGTACACAGTGGTGGGTCTAACTCATTACAATCACCCTCTTGTAGTTCATAATCATCTAGACATGAGCACGCTATACATTGAGGTAAATCAGCAGGTTCAGGTAAACAATTAAATGGTTCGACTTCTTCTGTACCAGTAGCACAAGTACACTCTACAGTTTCCAATCCCTCCAGAAGGTTAGCTACCGTCAGTCCAAGCATTAATTGATTAGCTGTAGCTGAAATATTAAAGTGGTTTTCATTACATACAGCTTCTTCAGGGCTATTCGCTTGTTCAATAAGACACTCTGAGTAACCCTGCCAAGCACCTACTCCACAATCAAGTTGTGCACCGTATTGCTCTATGTAAACCACAATAACTTCTATACCAGAATTAAAAGTTGTATTAAGAGTCTCACAAAGGGGTGATTTAGTGGTTGTTATAACAATAACTACTTGGCGTGCTCCAGAACCCGAAGCTAAGGCAGCATTTCCAGCTGCGACTACACTGTTGTAGTTTCCAATGACATCAGAAGTAGTTATACTCTGCGCCGCTGTTTGACAAAGTGATACATCACTTGTTAAAGCTTGTAACGTGGTAAAGTTTGAAGTTTGTCCATCTCCCATCCACTGAGATATACTTACTTGAGTCGAACCACCTGAACCCATAGAAGCGGCTAAGTTAGTATCGTCCTGACCAATAATATCAGAGGTACCAAGAAGATCTAACACAAAGTTCTTTTGTCCTATAACTAAATTCCCGTTAGTATGAAGCGGCCTTGTAGAATCCATTACAATGGCAATATCCATACGGTTACCTAAGGTATCAGCACGCGTTGCATCCGTAATAGTTGTATAAGCGCTCATTATATCTTGCTGTATCTGAGCGGGGTGTACAATAGTGGAAGTTTTACAACACCACTTTTCTTCGTCATCCATTTCATAACCATCAGGACAGATTCCTTCTTCAAGAGCTATTCTCTTCGTTGTCATAAAGTGGTTAATGCTATTAAACGATAATTCAGGATGCCAATCATGGAAAGATACCCAAGCTTTAGATTTAGGATCATAACTTACGGTCCAGGATGCATCTTCAAAGTAGGTTGTATCAGTTAGCTCAATAGGCCTCGTCTGATCTATCTGAGTAGGCGGTACAGTTAATGTACACTCACAAAACTGGCTACCAGGAATAAGATTACAACCATCTGGACAAGCATATTCGGGATCAGGACATACATCTGCAATAACATCACCTATAATAGCATTTAGGGTTCCGTCCTCTAGAAGACTACCATAATAAGTATTACCAATATTAGCAAACTTGTTAAAATATGTTTGCTGATCAGCAGTAGGTGTATCTTCTCCGCCCGCTTGAGCAGTGTCAAAACCAATAAAATATGTTTGCTGATTACCATAAGTAGTATTGTCAATAATCTGGTCCTGCATCCATGTAATAGAGTCAGAAGATGTTACATACTCATATGGATCATTGTTTGCATAGTTATCAATAATATTACCAAAACTTACATCAGGTGTTGCCGGACTTACTGTTCCTGCAGTAAGATGTACATCGCCTGCACTGTAGTCACCACCAAAATCAGTAAACGTTTCACTAGCATTAGCACAACCAACAGGATCATCGTTATACGCAGAGTTGGAACACGTTCCTGCTATTGTCCCATGGGCCCCGTCTGCTATTATAATAAGTCTTTTGGGTGCTTCTGGTCTAGAATTTGCCCCATATAACAAGTTCATACCTGACCAAATACCACCAACTAAATCCGTTCCATAAGGCACATCTTCACAATCTACAGCATCATCATATACCGAGCAGGTACTGGCTGGGCCTTGAATCCAGCATGTTATATCACTTAGAGTTGATGTAAGTGCTACCTGTGCGTCCGCATCAAACATCGTATCCTGCCCACTGCAACTAGAGCCGGAACCGGTCGTAGTTGAAGTAAATGATTGAAGAGCACCAGTTACACTTCTACCTGCACCAAAATGAAGAATACCTACTCTAAGGTCTGTACCAGTCCCATTAATAGTGGCGTTGGCAAAAAGTTGTGATACAAGATTATCTAAAAACGTTATTACGTTCTGCTTATTGTCATTTCCCTCTATACTATTTGAGGAGTCAACAACAATAACAACATCAGCGTTACATGCAACCTCTGTTGTGCTTGCTGGCTGATCATTTACCGTCATTTCACAAAGACCTGTTATAGTATTATACTGATATCCACGTGGACAAACTAGTGTTGAAGAAGCACCTTCACATTCTGATAGATTATATACAAAACCATCACATGCATTATATTGCACACACTCCGTCATGTCATGTAATACACTGTAATCTTTCTTAGAGAAATAAACAAGATCGTTATTAGGATCATATACAGTTTGACAACCTATACCTGTAAGCGGGTTGTCATGTATAGGACAATCTACTATGTCTGGGAATTGTGCCAGTAAGTTAGAAGGGAGATACGTATTAAACCACCACTTCATACCTTGATTAGATATAGGATCTAATGCTTGACCTCCATACTGAAATATTTTACCTTGCGCTTGAGAAGTAAAGAACACTCCGTGAGGGGATGTTGCTACAGAACGATTGCTTTCACATGAACCATACTCATGAGATAAGTCAGAATTAGCTATATTTTGCGGTTCTTTATTAAAGAGACCACCATCCCCTATACTGAACTTACTCTTAGCTGTTTGAATTGTGTCTATACCCGAGAATAAACGAGGTGAAAGAGTTGGGAAAAGCATTAATGCACCTAACTGGGAAAGGCCCTTTATAGTAGTTACTCTGTCCTTAAAATCCTTACGGTTATCTGGTAGGAACAAACGCCAGTTATCTCTGCGCTCTTCCATGCTTGCTTGAAGAGAGTAGATAAGTCTTTTAGGATATTCAGTCCAACAAGAAGCAGCTACTAAGGGATCATAATATCTAGGTTGTATTTCACCCCAACTTGCTGAAATCTGTGTTTGAAAATACTTGTTACTTAACTGTTTATTATACTTATAGTAATTACCAGCTTGAATTATGTCAGCGTGGAAAAGTGCGTTTACATCAGTAAAATCAAACTTATCATAATGTCTTTTATCATTCTCCTCTCCCCTGTCTCTAAAAGCTAGGTTAAGTTCAGACTCCACAAAGAAATCAAGTACGCCATTATTATGTGTATACATAAAGGCATCACGAACAGCAAATTTAGAACCTGCTCCAAGAGGAGGATTTTCTAAAACAATATTATCTGTGGGGTCTGGTTGTGGTACACTTCCCTCAGGTGAATTATAATCGAGGTTACCACATGATGTGCCTAAAGTAAAGAGACCTTGGGGTATCACCATAGGATATTCGGTGACTACTGGAGTTGTTCCCGTTGTAACCGCAATCATAACAGAAGAGTTTACCTGATCACTTACAAAGGTTATATCTGTCGAACCAATAGTTACTTGATTTGTCGCTTGGCTATAAGTACCTGCTATGAAAATGGTACCCGGTCCACTATATTCTCCTGCAGGAGAGCCGGGATTTACCCGGTCTAAGTCTATTCCACCGTTTGGCCAGCCAGGCACAATAAAATCATCTAGATCGTGCCCTCCAAGAGGATATGAGTTAGTATTTGTACACGTACCCGATGCAGTTACATATGCAGTAACCGTACCTGTACTAGACTCACCTATACCATTTATAAGGTTAACTGGTATAGTCATAGTACATCCACCCGTCCACGTCCAGCCCGTACTTGCCGAGGTGGTAGGAGGGGTTGTCACTGTTACTGTACCAGTACCAGTACATTCACAGTCAATAAGTGTTGTTATGGTTGTGTCAAGCTGAGGTCCTGAAGAACCTTGACCACCTGTTTCGCCCTGTGATGTCCCTGTTGTTGCTCCTGTGAGTCCGTGTTCGCTTGGTATACCACTAAGAGGTTGATCTAAGTGATACATACCCGAAGGAAGTAAATTTTGTAATGCATTACTCATATTACCAAAACCGGAAGAAAAAAGCTTTGTCATTTCATCCAATCTGAACTTCTCTGTGTTCATCCAGTATCTAGGAAAAGGTATATTAGTGTATCTCCTATAATCAAAGGGTGTTCCGTCAGGTTCCCCGTTCATAAAGTTCCACCAGAAAGGCATTACTGTTTTCTCTGTATATCTGTTAATATAGTTGTCGCCTCCAAAAAGTGGTTGAATGGTAATAGTAGAAAACAAATCAGTAGCCACAATAGGAGGACAAGGATCTGGTTTAGTAGGGTCACAGGCTGGGAGTTGATCTTTAAACATAAAAGAACAACCTCTCAGTGGCATTTGTTTAATGCTATCTAGTTGACCATATTGATTATCTATGTTAAATTTTAAACCTGCATATAATGCTGCTATTTTAGATCTTACAGGTACCCCTGGTGTATGCCAAGAACAAACTCCTCCATCATCACTACGTAAATCTCCTATTATAAATTTAGAATTATCGCTACCAGGCGTCTGTCTAACTGGAGCTGTATTTAATACAACTGTTCCAGGACGGTGCATATTATTAACTCTAATCGTGCTATCCATATTCTGGAGATTAGCACCGACATACATATTTTTATGTATATCATATCTATGTATACCTACTACATTATTTGAGGTATTAAAGAAGCCATGAGAATTATATTTCCATGTGTAATCCTGGTACGACATAACGTTTAGGAGTAGATCAATTAACTCTTGACCTCCCGTTGCTGTATGAGTCATGAATGTGGTAATACCAGTTATCCACCCTATTAGGTCAGGCGTTTGGGAAAACTTTGTTCCTTCATAAGACTGTGTGTTCTTAGGTCCTATATGTCCTGCTGTGAGTGCGGCTTTACCTGCTTCGGCTGCGCCGAATGCAGTTAATTTAGCAGCACGTTGCCAATTACCTCCTCCTAGTACGATAGCTGCATTTACTGCACCTTCAGCAGCATAATCTGCAGCAGCCTGTGCCACGGAACCAAGCCCATCTGTTGCGACGTTGGCAAGGGAGAGGACTGTTCCCGCCCCTGGCATAGGAGCAGCCCAATATCCAGAACCATAAAGCATGTTACCAACTAGTCCTTGTGAGTAACTTTGCATACTTTCCAACCGTTGCTTTCTTCTACCTTTCATCTGGTAAATAGCATATCCAACACCTGCTATAATAGCTACTAGAGCCATCCAATCTTTTAGTATTTTGTGTTGAGGGTGACCCTCTGACTTAGTAAAGTGACCTGTTGCTATTCCGCTTATTTTATCATACACGCGTAATTCACGCGCATTAAGATATACTCTTTCAAACTGTGTTTCAGGAGAGTGAAAAGTAAACATCTCATTACTAAATGTATTTAAAGACCTGCTGACATTATCCTCGTCGTAATCACCAGCAGAAGCATGGTGAAAGCTTTTAATATCTGCATCAGTATTAAAACCGTTCCATTCTCCAGATAACCAATTATCAGCAGGTGTAATATCTTCAAGAAAAGGAATAGAACTTACACTGTTTCCTGTATTAGGTCTAATAAGATAAGGGTCTTCTAGTCTAGAGTTATACGGATAATTAGCCATATAATTTCTTACTTCCCCTGTACTTTCTTCACCATTTCCATCTACGCTGTCATACTCCATCATATTACGAATAATACCCTTCGCAATAATAGATTTATTACCAACCCTTGAGCCAGTTAAAATCTCAAATCCTTGTATGTTTGCAATCACCTCTCCATCGTTATCTAAAGGTGGAGAAATATTCTCAAAATGAACCCCTAGTATGTGGATGTACTGACCCGTACCAGAACTGAGAGCACACTCTCCAGTAGGTAAACTCTCATCAGGCATTTTATGATGCCTAATAGGTTCCCCACATAAACTAACGTCACCATTATAAACATGGTCGTTTGTGTTCCATCTCACTGGATCTAATGCTGGGTATCTTTCTGTTGATTCCCAATACCCCATAGCACCAATACCTATAATCTCACCACCATCGTCCGTTTGTTCATTGAGGGAATTAGTATAAAACTCAGATTCAGATGTAGCTGTATTATACCCCTCAAAGTATCTTTCTGTCTCTACATTAAGAACGTTTGCGTCAGTGTCCATCATGTCGTTTTCAAACACCGACACACCGTTAATTAATACTTCTTCCGGCGGTCTTCCTGGTATGTGATACGAGCTAGATCTTTCTCCTGTGTTATATATAAAACGTATAAAGAAAGCGTATTGTTCATCTCTTAAAAATGTAGGTTTGTTTCCACCTTTCCTATAGTAGTCAGCCGGATACTTAACAGAAACCCATTTTGCTCTTATATTGTTAGCTATCGGTTGATAATTAAAATCAAACTGCTCAACAGGATTAGATCTTATAAGAACATCATTAACAACATACATACCTTTAGACTTCTCATATGCTTCCCCTCTTCTAGGAAGGTCCATTATAGGAACGTCAGCAAGAGAAGGATTAATGTAGTCAATATTAATTGTAGTCTGTTGGGTAGTGTAAACACCTAGTTTCTTTGCTACTACACTCCCTTCGTGAGCAAAAGCTACAACAAGTTTATAGTACTCAAATTCAGTATCTAAATTAGCAAGCTTGATGTCTATTGAACCCGACGTGTTCTCGTGTGACCAGATAGGTTGAATATTAGAAATACCTACATAATCACCAATCTGCTTATCGTTAACTAGATAAGCTAAGTATATCTGGTAACTACCATTATTTAACTGTCCTCCTTCAGGAGCTTTAGAAAGTTTTATACAAGGTATATCAATCCATGGGGCTAATCTTATTTTTTCGCAATCTAAAGCAGACGTGTCTTCAAATATTACACAAGAAGCTCCTTCAGCACTTGTTTGTACTTGTATCCAAGGTATGTTATCAAGATTAAGTGTTCTTGAAGGATTTAATCCGTCATCCCAGTATATCTGCCATGTACAATCAAAGTTCTCCTTTGATGCCCCTATTATAAGATTATCTTGATTAAAATGTAAACATGCGTCATTAACAAGCATAGTGTATTCACACTGACTATCGTCAAATAAACCTATTTCAGAGTTGTAGTTGTCTGTGGAAAAAAGAGCCCATCTATCACCGTATAAATGAATACCACCTATTATACGATAAGGCACATTAGCACAATGAAGATTTGCAGGTTCATTACCTATAACACCTGTGTCACCATCAACAGAATTATTTATTGCATTGATAGCATGCGACCAGTTTTTATCACCTAAGTATAAAGCATCAACATCTTTAACCATACCCTTAGGGGTAAGATTAGTGCTTGTTTGAGATGTTTGCATAGGCTGATTAGCCTGCTTTTTTTTCTTATTCGCTTGCTTGCCTTTATTCTGTTTAGCCATAAGTTATCGTTTAGTAGGCGTGCTTTTAAACATGTTATAGTACTTATGGTACTGTGCCTTTCTGTTCTTCTCCCACAGTCTCTTCAACTGAGCAAAATCAGGAGTATTAACAAAACTAAGAGCATTATTACGGGCAGCTCTTAAACGCCCCTCAATAAGAGATAATTGATTAACAACATTTTCTCCTGCAAATATCATGTTTTCAAGAATACGCTGCTTAAGAGCATATTCATAATACTCATTACAATAAGGATGATCTAACACAAGAAGATTACCTCCGTCGTCTTCCATTGCGCCTTGATAATTAACAAAAACCTTACCTGATGTAAAGTTTGTAATTATAAACCCGTCTTTTATTTCAGCTCTATCTGAGCCTTTATATGTAGGACAACCAGGACAACTCTCACCTTGGTCATCTTTTATGTCCAACAATCTCATAAAATCATACGTTCTGTACGTATCAGGATTAACCCGTTGAACAAGAGTCAGTTCTTCATCATGACAACCTTTTACTACGCAGACATCTTTACAGTGAGGGTCATCACAAGGACCTGTAAACCCAGGCTCTGGTGTATAGTTAACTACGTCTTCCACGTGTGTACCACTTGGTTGTGTAGTATTGACCGTATATGTTCCACATAAAGATGCGTAATTTAAAACATTGAAATCAACAGGTAGTTTACCTTTGCTATTTTCTACATCTATAATAGCGTCTTTAGTTCTATTTATCTTTAACCCAAGATCATAGTTAACTCTCGTTGCAATCTTAATAAGTTGCTGAGGTTCTATCATTCCTTCAAGAGCATAAGTTCTAAAATCAATACTTACATCTTCCAGAAGCTGGTCAAATGTTCTATATTTATGTGATACGCTCATTATCTATTTATATTTTGCTTATTATGCGCGTCCTCAGAAGGGATTTTTAAGCTATTCATTAGCACGTTCATGATCTGAGACTCAATCTCAGCAAAAAGAAACTCTGGAATATTCATATTTTGAAGATAACGAGGAACGCAGTCATCTTCCGTGTCACAGGTCCAATTAGATATGTCACCTTCAAACACCCCTTCTAACTTAACAGCATCCCATTCTATATTTGGGAAATATAATCTATCATTAAGAAACCAATAGTACTTGTTGTTGTTATACTTAAAACTAGTTGTTTTAGTCATAGAAGTATATGTACCTGGCGATGTTGGTTGTATCTCTGTTGCCCCGTCAATTGAAGATACTGTTCTAATCAGTGGCCCCCAATAACCTTCCATGAACATTGGTAGCTTATGTTTTGTTCGTTGTATAGTACAACCACTCTGTATACCTGTACAATGTGCTTCTACTTTATCAACCTCTTCTAGTTCCACGAAGTTCAAAGCTTGCCAAACACTGTTAAACTTCATTAGTTTATTAGAGCTGTCTTGACGTCTCATAAACAACTGAGCATACTTTAAGATCAGGCTATAAATATACCTGTCAGTCATAAAGGCGTCTTGAACCTCAGCTTTTAATTGACCTCTTAGTCTAGATACGGCTTCTCCTATAGTTGTCATGTTCCTCCTTTTTTATTCTTATACATGTTAGACACCCTGATCTTATCTTTCATGGTAACATATCGTTTCCAATTCAAAGGGTAGGTTTTAGCTACAGCTCGCTTGAACTGGCGTATCCCTGTAAATGCCCACAGCTCTCGGGTCTTGAACTTATACTTAGGTGAATAGTTAGTATAGAATATTTTTCCTATATTACCATCCGTATCCCAGTTTTTGTTCTGTATCAACTTGCCGTACTTCTTTGACAGCGCGTAGTTTACATTAACCTTCTTTGCAGCAGGACAACTCCCTATGAACAGGTAACCTAGTGATTCAGGTAACTCAACACCATTTCTGTTGTCAAGGACTGTCTCCCATATTTTACCATTAAAACTCTGAACAACCTTCTTTAACTTAACATCTCCGACATCTGAGTAGGCGGGGTACTTACCCTTAAACTCAGACAGTAACTCTTTGTTTAACAAACTAAGAACTTTATCTCTATATCGGGGTTTATTTAAATCAGGTCCTTTAAAGTTATTGATCATAATGCTTACAGTTATAATTTACGAAAAATAAGGCAGTTATAAAAGTTTATTCTGGTGAATATGTCAGCTCACATATCTCCCCTTTTGTAGGCTTATGTAATGAAAGCACACCTGACCTTCGTGATCCAACAAACTTGTTATGATAATGGTAGTAATCGGTTCTTGATAAACTAGGTAATATCTTTAACATAAATCCTGTGTTTTCATGTTGTGTTATATACTCTATTTTCTTCTTATGGTGGTAATGTCCTGTATACAGGGTCCTAAATAAGGTGTCTCCCCATTGTTGTGGAAACTCCATAGAGTAAAGAAGCAATGAGTTCTTAGTGTTTACATCTCCATGTTCAAATGCAAAGAAGTTATCTTCATATACAAACACTTTACGTTCTTTATACACAACATCCCAGTGTATGTTAGGGTTTATAAAGCATTTAGATAACGCATGAGCTAAGTGAAACGACGATAATCTGTCATGATTACCAGGTATATATACAATCTGTAATTCATCACAGAACTGGCTCATATAGTTAATACTCCATTGGATAGCATCAAAGGCCTGCATATAAGCGTCTGTAGCGGTAGCACAGTTGTCCAAAGGGGTTCCTGATGTAGTAGCCCCCTGCCAAGTGTCCATGTTGATCAGATCACCTCCTATGACGTAGTATAACTTTTCAAGGTGGTGTGTTGTTGTAGATCTATGAATTAAATCCTTTATTGTCTCTTCAAAATCTTTATCTATGGTTTCGTTACCTTCCTTACCAAAGTGTATGTCCTGTAATGACAATACCCCTGCGGTTTTTGTTTTCCCAGGGGTATTTAATCTTGCGACAGCTTTATATGGTTTAGGTGTAAAGTCTTTTAATAAGCCTTCTATTGAATCAACTTCTGTAAGTTTAATCTTGGTTACAAGAGCAGAAACAACCCACCGTTCTCCTTTCTGTTTGTTCCAGTATTGAGATAACTTCCACTTAGTTGTATCTATATTAAGGATCTTTATTATCTCTTCTGGAGATTTAGGTTCCTCTGAAGCCATTGTAGATAGACGGGCTTCTCCTTTATCTAAGTCATAGGAAGACGATAAAGAAGAGTCAAAGGGAGCCTCCGTACTGTCTTTTGTTTTGATGACGCCTTTTAACGTCTCGTATTCATCAACTGTTATTTCTAATTTTTCTGCGCAATACTCTGAAGTTTTCTTCCACTTTAGTGAACTTTTAACCCTGTCTAGCAATGAACTCATTTGATTTAATTTAAATTTAAAGTCACAAATATAGGTAAAATACTGATAACTAAAGAAAAAGGAGGCTCAGTGTTAACCCAGAGCCTCCAACAATTAATCATGGGCAAACCAAAAACCCACTCTTTCTTGTTTTTATTCTTTATAATGTGGTTGCATAAACTGCAACAGAATGATGTTCATCGGCGCTTACTCTAAGCATATATTCTGTATTAGCAAGTAAACCAGTAACTTCAAATGAATCTCCTAGCGTAGACAGAGTAGCAATACTCCAAGGGTTTACTCCAGCTACCTTGTATTCAACAGTTACTTCATATGAAGATACCTGCTCCCAAGTAATCGTAATTGAAGAATTAGTTATAGCGCTTATACCTATGTTATAAGGAGCCATAGGCATAGACAAAGGATTTTGTAAGTACAGTAAAATGTTTTGTAAAGTTTCCTGTAGTCTTTCACCCTGTGCAACTTTAAATACTACGCCGTTTATATTAACAGAAAAGGCTACATTACAATTAGCTATGCAGCTCATACATTCTAAGGAATCACAAGATTCAGCATTAGGGTCAGAACAATTATAGTATGTACAAGGCGTTGTTAGACCATGTCCAGAACAACCGCAGTTTAGTTTATTGCATTTACCGCATTTAGTAGAGCTCATTTTCTTTTATTTTTTAAGTTTATGTACAAGCAGCATTAGTGTCAGCATCATGCATTATGTCCTTCCAGTGAGGAGCTATTGTAGAGTAACGAGCTACAGTGGTTGTTCCTGAAATAACATACCAAAGACCATGCGCAATTTCAGTTGTTGCAGCAGCATCTGTAAACGCGCGTACACTTGTATCAAATACAATCCCGGTCTCGTTGTAAATATTATAAACTGTAGCAGATTGTGACTCATCTTCTGCGTCACTACAACTATACAGTTGACCTGCGTAAGTATTGCCACTACCACCCATTAATGGATAGACGTTAGATGCAGGTGCAACAACTAGTCCTTCTAAGGTTGTTACCGTAGAACGCAGATCTTTTATAACAGACCATAAATTTTCTATAGTATGAGAAACCGTTGTTGGTGCAAAATTATAAGTACCTTGCCATCCTGCAGGATCTAAAGGAAGCATTTCCCCTTGAGCACTTACTCCTCCATAGAGGGCGGTAGGTGTATTAAGAGCATTCTTTAGTAAGCTGTATTCTAATTCAAATTTTTGCAATACTGTATCTATAGACTGTAAAGAAGAAGGTGTACCTATTGAACTCGTATATATCTTAGGTGTTTCGTACTGATCTGATTGTAGTTGAGTAATATTATTAGTATTAGCTGTAACAGCCCCCTTTGTAAGTTGAGATAGGTCGTTTACTACATTACATACTTCTGTCCCAAGAAATTCTAAGTATGCGGATGTTCCTAGCACAAGGCTACCACCTGCGTTTTTTTGTAAACATTCAGGCAAGTTAGATTCACACAATGATGCCTCTGTACATGTTAGTCCACTATTGTCGGCTTTTGCACTTTCAGTGGCTAAATTATCTATAATTTGTTGTATAAGCTCTGTTAATGTTGTAGAGGTAGTACCATCTAATGTAGATTTGTCTATAGTAGATAGGTCTAAACTAGTACCATCTTCTGCTTCCATTGCTATAAGACGATTACATAAATTAGCTACAACGTCACTTACGGTATCTCCATTACATACCTCAACGCAACTTAAATCAGGTCCTTGCCAAATTACACAGTTAGAAGAAATAGGATCACATCCTGCTTTATTATTTGAATTTGAAGGTATCATATCTTATTGTTCTTTACTATGCATATATAATATACTAAATATTTTGATTATTCACAAGGTTAACTACTACGTACAACAGTTTGTTGTATTTTGCTGACATGCTTCTTCTGTCGCATGAGTTCCGTTGACATCAGGAACACAAGAACAAGGTCCATATGTACAAGAGCAAGGAGTTATCGTAAGGTTTATAGTGTAATCTGTATAAGCAGAAGCCGCAATAGCTACAAGCGCCTCTGCATATGTTGTCCCTTCTACTACACTCATCTTTTTATTAGAGAGGAATTTTATTAACGCTTTCCAACTATTACCCGCAAATACAGTTCCTTTACCGCTTGTTATGTTAAGTGATTTAATACTATATACTGCATGTGTGACTTTACGATCAGTATTCTGTAAACCTGCGACAGAATAACAAGAAGAAGCTGTTGATTTTGCATCTGTCAAACTGAAAGACAACCTCTGCAAATCGTGATCACTACTAACTTTGTTATTGTCAGCTATATGTGTAATAACAGCTGTAGCATCAGCAAAAACTGCAGGCATGTAAGTTAAATCAGAGCAGGTATTCCCGATAAGAGGCCCGTCTTGACATGCCCATGAAGTATAGATACAACTACCATCATCTTGTGTTGCAGTTGAATCATAATTATCAGCTGTACTATCAGTACATCCATCAATAAAAATTGACCGTATAGATTTATCACAGTCAGGCTCACTAGGTGGGCATGTCGATTCAACACAACCAGTTCCACCCCACTCAGGTATACAACATGGATGTATATCCTCACACTCTGACTCTGTATCAAAGCTATTTGGATCGACTTCACAGTCATAACCTAGCACTTCATCTGATCCAGAATTACAACAACAAGAATAAGGGTACGCTTCAATTGTTGCATATCCCCCGGAGACCCACTCTACAATCAGTTTGAACTGGTTAAAACTTGTTAAATTACCTTGGGATAACCAGTTTCGTAATGTAAGTAAATCACTAGAGGTGAAACCCATACTTAAATACAATGATTCACTCAAGCCCGCCGAGTCATCAACTGTAAACAGTCCCTGAAGTGATGTGTTTACAATTACATTAGAAGGAAGAGCTGGTCCTTTAGTTCCTGATCTTATGTCAGGAGATGCTGCTAGAAGAGTATATGGGTTGACTTTATATAACCTATACATAAGACCTATACGTAAACCGTCTACACCCTCATTGTGATCACAATGAGCACACTCCCCAACCCCATCATATGCATTCTCATATAGCGTAGGATCATCTGTGATGATACTAGATAAAGGGATACAGTAAACTTTTTCATCCGTTATATCATCAGTAAACGTTGGATTTGTGGTCATAAAATCTACAAAACCGGGGGCATTAGGAAATAAAGCCTCATCCGGCATATTTTGGATATAAGTTACGCTTACGCCTTCACATTGAGGAGGAACTGCTGGTGTATCTACAAATGAGGTGCACGTATAACCGTAATTACAACAAGAATTGTCTCCCCAACATTGATCCGACGCAGAAGGATCGTAGTTGTTTGCATTTGGATCCGTGCAACCAAGACAACCATAAGTACAAGATCCATCATCTATGGTAGCTGTAGGGTCGTAATTACATGCCTCACCACCATTAGTAGTTGAATCATTATCTGTACAACCTGCGCACGTGGTATTATTACCTCCACATACTCCACAGTCGTCATCGTAGTTACAACAAGAGTCATTAGCACATGCAACTGTAGCTAATTCGTTGTAGTTACATGCTGCAGGAACCATACAGTCTGCGCAAGAAGAATTATCCCCTCCACATACGTCACAATCGTCCCAGGCGTTATTATCACAATCACAAAGATTTTCTATGCTATCTGAAGCATAACCCTCTGTGTTATCAGTGTTATTAGCATAGAAAATGTCCCCACCACAACTATTACAGTCGTCATTTTCTAGGCAATTACCATCATAGTAAACCCCGTTATTATACCCGTCTTCACCTGAAGTAGCGTCAGAGTTGTAATTACACTTCGTTGAGTCCATGCATCCGCATATTCCACCATTTCCACAGACACCACAGTGCAGTACGTCTCCATTACAATCACAAGCGCCATCTGGCATAGGTATTCCACAACCACAAGCTTCCATAAGGTTTCCAGCACAATCACAGTCTCCATTAGTTAATAAACCAGTTGATTCATTTACGTATTGAGTTCCGCCACATGTTCCACAGTCGTCAAGAACGTCTCCGGCACAATTACATTCGCCTTCAGCAATTCCAGCACATCCACACTCGTAAACAGCCCCATCTCCGCCACATATTCCACATTCGTCTACTACAGCTGTACCACCGCAATCTGTATTAGTACAGTCATAAACGTTTCCTTCACAATCACAGTCGCCTTCAGGAATATCAGCACATCCACATCCGTAGATAGCTCCTGGTCCTCCACATACTCCACATTCATCTTGCGTTGAATTTTGGTCTTCAGGCAATTGACATACTCCACAGTCATCATACTGTTCATAATTACAATCACAATAAACTCCACCCCAAGCAGGATTTATACCATAATCAAACAATCCATTACTAGAGTCAATTGTCACAATTCCACCACATTCACCACATGCGTCGTTAAACTGTGGCTCAAATTTAGTATACTGCGTTTCTGTACAACCACATGCGGGAACACCTAGAGCATTTGTAGTTACTGGATATGTGGTGCCCCCTGCGTCGTTTGCATCTGGACCAGCAGATGTTGTTGTCTCTTCAAAAAAGACACCCCAATTCAGATTATTTAATTGACCTTCACTTAGGCAAGCACCACAACTATCCCAGTAATATTGACTACTACCAGAACAACTACAAAGTTTCCCGGCATCTTCTGGACCGGAAAAATGATGTACAAGTTCTGTACCTGCTACCATACAATCACATACAGACTCATAATCACGGTTTTCGGTTGCTGCAAACGCCGCTTCCCACCCAGCAACGTCTGCTATCCCGTCTGCATCTGTGTAGTTAGGACCATAGTCATAAGTCAATGTTTGAGCACAATCGCAGTACCCATCATTACTTGGAGGATATGTACCATTTGTCCAATCATTTTGCATAAGGCCATGGAAATTAGATGTTACACCTCCATCACAATCACCACATGCGTCTATAATTACTGTTTGGTCGATACAATCACATACAAGAGATTCAGTTCCTAAATCTATTCCGTTATTACCTGTATCTAGTGCAGGTCCTCCACATACTCCACACGCATCTAGAACATTATCAGAACAATTACATTCTCCATCAGGAATACCTGTTCCACCACATACGTCACACTCATCGAAAACGTTTCCAGCACAGTCACAGTCTCCTTCAGCAATTCCTGAACCGCCACACACTCCGCACTCATCGTTTACTTCACATGAACCATCATCAAGGTTAGCAGTGCTATTGTAGTTACAAGATGCCTCGTTTGTACATCCAGGGTAAGTACAACAACCATTAGCTACATCGTTTTCTATACAAGGCATTGTTGCATCAGCGTCATAGTTAGAAGCTACTCCACCGTTGGTACTTGGGTTATTATCCGTACAGCCCCAACAATCAGTTGTGCAACAACCATCACATTGAAATAGCGCAGAAGCATCGTAGTTACAATAATCGGAGTCCATACATCCCGTACAAGAAGCATTAGGGCCATCAATATCACCACACTCGCCACAATCATCTAACTGGTTACCATTACAATCACAGTCGCCAGAGGTCATATCTTGACAATTGGCCCCTACATTATTATAGTCACATTCTCCTTGAGCACCCGGCCCATTGCACACTCCACATTCATCAAATACACTACAATCTCCACCACATACACCTTGTAAATCGTCAACGTTTCCAGCACAATCACAAGTACCGACAGCAAAGCCATCTCCGCCACAAACTCCACACTCGTCGAGAACATCACCTGCACAATTACATTCTCCTTCAGCAATATAAGTACAACCCTCATTAGTATTCATACCTGGAACATAGTTACAAGCAGCTATATCTGTACAACCTGCACAATTTCCAGGATGAGTAGCTGAAGAATCATAGTTGTTTGCATCTGGATTCATACATCCTGCACAAGCAGCGTTTCCACCTCCACAATCATTACAGAAGTCAACATGGTATTGATAGTCTACCACGCCCTGAGCATCCAGAACCTCATCTTCATCAAGAGGACATTCGCATAAATCTTCTATATTATAGGAAGGAGGGATGTTAGTAGTAGAACCAGCCGTATAAGGGCCGCCACAAATTCCACACAAGTCTAAAGTATTTCCTTCACAGTCACACTCGTTTAATGGAATTACATATCCACCTCCACATACATTACAGTCGTCTAACTGGCTACCATCACAATTACAAGCGCCTTCAGTAAGAGCATCTCCCTCATCACTTTGCACCCTTACAGATATGTTATCGAGTTGGACTTCAAATTCTTCTTGTCCGTCAAAGTTTAGTGATATTGCATCTGATGAATTGTCTCCCGAATCCGATACTGCTGTAAAGTAATGTACAAATTGCTGGATAACTGGTCCAACTACTTGTAATTGCGTACTTTGTAAATCTGTGGTGTTACTTGTAGTCAGATTCCAGTTATCCGTAGATACACTACTAAGAATACAAGTTCCATAATTTACCGTATAGTGGAATTTTAAAACATAACGCTGACCAATTACAAGGGCAGCACCAAAAACAAGACGTGGGTATTCATCTGAAGCCCCTGTCCCGTCACTTGTTAATAAACCGTCTTTTAGGCCTACTAGAGGAGAGGAAGTATTTAGAGTCCAGCCCACCGCACCACTACCTGTTACAACTGCAGCAGTTGGTAAATTATTTTCAAAATTTCCAATATAATTCCCGCTTGAATCTACTATTAACTCTTCACCATTTCCACCACAAATACCACACCCGTTTATTGTATTACCATGACAGTTACAATCACCTTCTGGAATACCTGTTCCTCCACACACTCCACACTCGTCTACGTAATTCCATGATTCACCGTAACCAGTGCAAGAACAAGGATCATCAGGATTATCACCAGCAACCAGACCTGTGCCACAACCACCACATTGATCCATTACTATTAAACTATCACAATCACAAAATCCAGTATCAATTCCACCACCGCCACATACGCCACATTCGTCTAGTTGAGCTCCGTCACAATTACAACCGCCATTAGGAAAGTCACCGCAACCGTCTTCACCACACTGATTTGTAGCTGCATATCCACCCCCGTTACATGTACCACATTCATCAACCGTTAAGGGATTTCCGTTAATATCTCCGTTTTCATCAGCACAATCACAATACTCACCAAAATTGTTATTGCCTGTAGGATCCGTTGGAACGTCTCCATCACAAATACCACAGAAGTCATATACTAAACTCCCCTCAAAATCCGGCGCCACACCACAATCACAAAATCCGCCATTTGATGAAGGGAGAATATCTACACCATTAGCTGCAAAGTAAGCCGTACCACCACATTCACCACATACGTCTGCTTGTAAACAAGAACCATCAGAAATAGTAGCTTCCGGATCAAAGTTACATGCAGCATCATCTGTACATCCAGCACAAGTTAGATATTCACAAGAGTTATCAGTTATAGTAGCATTGTCATCAAAGTTACACGCACCAGGATCAATACAGCCAGCACATGCAGTACTATTTCCACCACAAACTCCACATTCATCAAGAACGTTTCCGTCGCAATCACAATCAGGCCCTGGGATACCGTCTCCACCACAAACTCCACATTCGTCATCTTCAGCACAAGACCCGTCATCTTGAGTTGCTGTCGAGTCGTAGTTACAAGCTGAAGAATCTGTACATCCATAACAACCAGAAAAAGAGCATAGTGTATTATCTTCAATAGTATAACTAGAATTATAGTTACAAGCTAATGGATCCATACAACCTGTGCAAGATGAGTTATCACCTCCACAAACCGCAGGAACACAGTCGTCTACTACTTGACCACCACCACATACACCATTACAATCTAATGTAGATAGTTGACAATCATTTGTAATACAAGCTGGTGGTGTAATATCTGATGCACAGAAGTCAGTACATACACCAAAAGTGGTTCCATCACAATCACAAGGGGCACCTGTTATAGGTGTATTTGCTTCAAAATATGCAGCGCTCGGATGAACACAAGCCATGCAATCATCCCAGAGCCAACCTTGGCAGTTACAAATATTTCCTGAAACCGCTGAAGCTTCGGGTACAATCACAGTGGTGTTACTACAGTCACCAGTAATAATCCCACACTCGGTCCATGTTATTCCAACCTCTTCATCGCATCCGCACCAGTCACCAACTGCAGCTGATTCTGCAGCAACTAGACTATCAACAGAACCATTACAAAATCCACATGCATCATCTTCATTCCCGTCACAGTCACAGAATACTCCTGCACCGTTAATTGTATAACCATCCGAATCATCTAAACCATTGATAAATTCATATGCATCACCGGAACACCCACCACAATCATCAGCATCTCCTGGTCCACCACAAATTCCACAGTTGTCATTGTACTGACATGAACCGTCCTCCATAGCAGTACCCAAGCCTTCATATGGAACATAGTTACAAGCATTTTCATCTGTACATGTGAAACAACTATTATAAGGTGTTATTCCGCAAAGCCCACAGTCGTCTAACTGGTTACCAAAACAATCACAGAATACAGTTACATCTCTCCCATCTGCATCTTTTGCTTTTGGAATGGATTTACCGCATCCACACTCTTCAGGTCCGGCTCCATTACAAACTCCACACTCGTCGACAACGTTACCGTCACAGTCACATTCTCCAGCACCTATATATGTACAACAAACGTAATCGTCACACCCTAGTCTAGCATCCGGGTCGTAGTTACATGCAGTAGAATCATGACATCCAATACACTCATAAGTACAATCCCCGTTATCATATTGGGCTAGAGTATTAAAATTACATGCCTTAGTGTCAGTACAACCACCAATATTCCCACAATCATTCCCAAGTTCTGCATTGCATTCTTCTTGTGTCAGATACGCAGTTACTTCTCCTGACATTACAGGAATACAACCAGACAAACCCCCTTTTCCTTCAAAACACCTCCAATAGTATAAACACGAACCATCGTCACATGTTGCACCTAACGCTGGATCGTAATTTCGAGCGTTTGGATCAGTACAACCGTCCACACAGTATGTACAGCATGAATTCCATCCATTAACTCCTACCCAACCATCTACAGTTACATCTGCCCCTAAACAATCATATTGTTGCCCTGTTGCATAATTTAAAGCATCCGAGTCAGTACAGCCTGTCTCTATACACGACCCATCACTTATTTCTGAAGCAGGATCATAGTTAAACACTAGATAACCACCCTCACATGGGTATGGGCAAGGGTCGCCGTTGTTGTCGTTCCCATTTACATCAGGAAAGTCTCCTGGTGTAGCATTTATACAACCATATGTGGTAGAATTGTCTGCGTTAAGAACAATCATTACAGACTTAACGCAACCTCCTGCGTCTGTTACTTCACAGATATAAAGACCAGAAGTTATAGCTGACCGATCTTGTGTTGTAACTCCATCTGTCCACATATAACTATAACCGTCACCTTCCCCTTCTGCTACAGGTGTTCCTTCAGTTACATGGAGATTTATTGCACCATCCGTAGAAATATCATTTGTAGGGTGTGTCAGGTCCCATGTTACAGTTAACTGATCACAATAAGTACAAAGTTCACATTGGTATACTGCATCAGGATTATAGTTATCCGCACCTTCAGTCATACAACCACATATTGCATTCCCTGACGGAATGACTACAGCATCATCCTCACAATTTGTTAATGGCTTACCGCAAGGCTCCTCCGGACACTCCTCGTTGTTATTATCTATTTGCATTCTAGTACTATAGTTATACGTTGTTGATCACAACCTCCAGTTGTGGTAAGACATTCACACAATTGTAAATTGTGATTTGTATCGATTGATGCTGCTGCCATGCAGAAGCGTAATTTACCCATATCATTGGTGAGTCCCTGAGAAACACCATTTAATATAATATCATAATTTGGAACAGGTAGTCCTGTTGCTGTAACAGCTTGAATTAAAAAACATTCATCATCGTTACATTTAAGTCCAACATTGTTATCTACTGTAGCATATTCACCACATTTTCCGTCTTGACCACACATCTTGTTAACCCAAGAAGGAGCGTTTATATCCTCATCTACAGAAAATTCATCAGGAGGTGTATATAATTCAGATGTAATAGACTTTATTGTATATGTCAATACCTTGTTATCTTGCCAATCACACAGACTTTTTTTAGCAATGTTGTCAGCTAAATCAGAACCACAGCAATTACCCATCCCATACTTCTCCCCACGATATGCTTTGTACACATCATCAGCGAAGTTTAATTCGATCTCTAATTTTCTTACTGTATAATCCTGTTGCTCCATATTTTATTTTTTGTCGGCAGCTGCCTTACATTTTTTATGAACTACATTTCCATTTTTGTCTTTGGTTTTTTGACAACCACAACTGAAAGGTTTACCACAGTGTGTACATATTGCAGACATACTTTTTTTAATTAACAGGTTTTACAAGTGATCTTTTCTAATTTGCGTTTGGCAAAGTCGTAGAGCTCCATCCCTTGTGTAGGATTAGCTGCATATTCTACTTTGGCTTTTGCCGCATCTATATATGTTCTTATAATTGCCATTTGATCCATAAGCTCTTTTTTATCAGAGGAAGGTTCACATGGGTTAATATCTATATCTCCCATCTTCTCATAGTACAAATGCATGAGGTGTGTAGATCGTAGAATGTTATACTCAACAAAAACTTTATCATTAGGAGATACGCTATATCTAACTACATATACACCATCTGGTAAGTGTGCTCTGTCTTCACTACAAGCTGTAGTCTGTAAGTTAAGAGAACAAGCTGTTATCTGAAGATCAAAACCCGGACCTGTCTCTACTAATGCAGAGCTAAATCCAGGAGCGGTTATAAGAAGTTCAGCACAGTCAACCTCCAGATTAGGAGCGTATTGACTAGTGTCTTTTAAATGAAGAATTTCACAATTTGACACTAATGAAGAATCAAGACTTAGTATATGTTTTGCTGCCATTACAATAGAAGTTATTTGGGGCGCACAGGCACCTAACAATAATATACAAAATATATTAGAAATATAAAATAAAAAGAGGTGAGAACTTAATCCCACCTCTTTTCGAGATTTATATATTATTACTCTACTCTACTATACTAGCGGAGTAGTTACTGTAAGACCAGTTGCACCCGCAATCTGATCCCATGCATTATCCATTGCGGCAATTTGAGATGTTTCTACAGTACCCGTGGCAGTTGTATAACGCTTAACTGCTACAGCAACGATGTACTGATCGTTATCAAAAACACCTGTAGGGTTATTGAAACGAGGTACACTGTGTTGTAGATAGTATATTGAATAAGGATCTGCTACTGCAATAGCATCTACAATCTTCTTACCTCCTTCAATTTCTCTAAAGCGGTTAGAATCTTTATTACCCTGATTAAATCCACCATCTTGTCTGTAACGACCGTCTTGGATAAGATCTCTTAGTACACATTCTCCAGTAACAGTTGGTGCCAATCTTATATCAGTGACTCCTGTTGCAGCAAGCATCACTTGAACTAAATCAGTACCGGCTGCAACATCTGTCCATACTCGTCCTGCTGTTTCTATAGCGGTAGATGCACAAGCATCACCTTCGTCATCAATAGCACTTACAGTTAAAGTCAAAGGATCTGTGTTATAAGCGTCTCTTGTGTCAAATGAATCTGCATGAAACGTTGTTGCTGCGTAATCAACAGTAATAACTAAGCTTGCAAGTTGAGCAGGTACCAGCGCACCTACTGTAGCATCAGCAGCAACCACATCTGCAACAGTAGCAGTAACGAACTTACTCATGATAGGATCATCATTAATAGCATCTTTCCAAGCAGTAACAACTTCAAGTCCTGTAAGGTCACCATCACCAGATGCTCCACATCCTGTAGCATCCGCAATAAAGTACTCATTACGATTTAAAGATCTTAAGACCTCAGAACCTTTTAAGTCAATACGGATTTGAGGATGATCAGTAGCACCAAAAGCACCATCAGAAACATAGAGTGAAACTGATGTTGAAGCAGAAGCATATGTTCCGTCAACTTTCCATAGTGCAGTTACATAGTTCTTCTTAATAAGCTTAGACTTAATAGATTCAGCATACCCACCGTGAAGAGGGTTACCACCTAAAGTGTCAACATCATTAAGGTTTCCTTGTACAATAAGGAATTCATCTGGAGCATTAGTAGATCCATTAATAACTATTGATTTGTAGTCTGCTGCATCTACTATTGCAACTTCTCCTGCGGCAAGAAGTGATGTTGCTACACCATCGACTGCCTCAACAGTTTGCGCCAAGAATGTCTTCTTATAGGCGTGATTAAAATAACTCATTTTTTTTCATTGCCTCCTACTTTACTTAGAGGACTTTTTTATTTACAAAAGAATGGGTTTAGTTATACCAGAATGAAAGTACCCAAACCTGAACTCTCATCCTTACCTTATTAATATAAGAATTAATTATGTAATAACCAATTCATTAATTATTTTTCTCTGCTGACTGTGACCCTCTTGTGTATTGATTAACAGAGTCTATGTCACCTGCTATAATGGCTACTGCTTCATCTATAATTAACTCAACAACATCATCCTTAAATTCACATTCAACACCAACGGCTGACTCTATTGTTGTGTAGGGATCAAGACAAGATAGTATTTCCATTCTTACAGGTTGTCTGTAATATGTTAATGTAGGTTCTACAACTGTAAAATCTTTTCTATATACTTTAACTGTATTAGCAGCCATAGTGCAAAATGTTTCACTCCATTCAAAATCAGGTCTCTTGAGAGGGTCTCTCATAATAAGATCTACGTTAGCTTCTTCTGCTAGGTAAACTGTCATTGCTCTTGCTTCATCACAACAATCTGATGTAGCATTAACACTTACTCTTTTGAATTCCATATAATTATCAGGAAAGTTAGTTCCTTCAAAGTAATCATCAAAAACTTCTCCTTCTAGTATAACAGATTCAAGCAAAGGTTGGAGGTCATCTACACGTCGTTTAGATGCCTCATCCCCCTCTTTATACATATTGTTACCATGGAGTTGTCTTCTACACCACTCCACCTGAGCTTTATTAAAAGCCTCAACTATTTGCCAACATTCAATGTTGTCATAGTCGTTACTAGCTAATTTATTTAGCCGTTGCTTAAATTTAATCTGCAGTGTGGTGTTGTCCATAGCTTATTTAATTTTCCCAGAGTTCTTCCATATCAGCCATGTAACGTACAAGTGTCTCGTCGTTAAGTGGATTCTTTAAAAACTCAAGTACTTCAGAAGGTCTTTTACCTAATTTAGAACCTGAATATTTATCGTAAATAAAACCGTCTGACTTACTAGACATTAAACCGTGTGTAGTAGCATCTTTAATCATGGCTCTTATCTTAAGATCTTCCATTGTAGAGTTAGCTACTTCAATGAATGTTTCTGCGGCACGTGTCTTAGACGACTCAACACCTTCACCATTGATATACATATCCATACTTTCATACAAGACATCCACAGGCGTTCCTTTTGTATACTGAGTGCTGTTAGCATCTGTAACTTTAGTTACATATAGTAACTTAGTTGTGTCAGTATCATATAGATTCTGAAGAGAAGCAAGGGCTCTATTTCTAAGTTTAGAAAGCTTAGTACGAGTTCCCGTTGTTTCTTTAACTTTGTCTAAGTAAAACTTACATCCTGTCTTCTTAGCTTCCTCAAGACTCTTTGCAACAATAGAAAAACCACCGGCCTCAATTGCATACATTTTAATTAAGTCATAAGGATCAATAGCAGGATCTAAATACATAGCGTCATTACCGCATTTTAAAGACATTTTTTCCCAAAACTTATGGTTGTCAGGGCGGAGTATCTCTACCTTATTCCAGAAATCTTTATCCGTTATGTCAATAACATTAGCACCCAACTCTTGTTCAAGTTGAGCAACTACTGTTCTAATTTCTTTGATTTTTTCTTTTTTTGCATTTCCCTTAAGCATTTTAACCTCGGGTGCAAATTCATTCAGACCAGTTATATACCTACTGATGCCGTTTCTTTCTAAACAAGCAAGGCTTTCATGGTGCCATACACCTTCAAACAATGTCATGTTATAATTTTCTAGACCCATATTTTCTTTACCTGAGTCAAAATAAGGACGGATAGCAATTGTTTGCGCCTTTCCTTGTTGGTACTTTTCTATAATAGTTAAATTTAAATCCTCCATTTTTTCTGGTTTTATTATTTTGGTTTAAAAGAATAATGGAGGGACCCTGAGGCCCCTCCTTATTCATATATTAGTCACTCGTTAAAATGAACCTCCTGTTACAGGGTTCTTCATAACAATCTTAAGCACTTTAGTTGGATCCTTTACCCAAACTGCAGGCATAGTCTGCGTCATCATAACTCTGTACCCATTAAAGTGTCCAGAAGATGCGAAACCTTGAGTTCTTCCCATGTAGTCCATTGTACCATTCTGGTAGAACCACTTCAACTGATTATCCCAAGAAAGCTTAAGTAAGTTGATATTGTCACTACCTCCCTCAGTTACATCAAAGATGATGAAGCTGTAAGAAGAAAGAGGACGTCCATCAATAAGCGGATTCTCGATGTCATTAGTATGAAGGTTGTCAAACGCTGGGTTTAGAACAAACTTAACATTAGCTAAGAAAGGAATAACGAAGCTTGTGTAAGCAAACCCGTATCCTAGATCCATACCTTTTCCGGTAATTGCACCAATATCAGAAAGGTTAGTTACTACACCTGCACCAGATGCACCACCTGCTTCAGCAGCAATTGCAGCATTAACTAATTGCATACCACCGATACCGGTTTGTACAACAAGCTCGCGCTTAGGATCTGGTCCATCAAATTCAACTTTACCTGCGTAGAAGTTGTATAGCTCATTCTTGAACATATCAAGACTGAAACCAGACTTGTTGTACACTCGTTTGAATGAGTTATCTAACTGCTTCCACAAACCTACTGATAATCTTAGATCATCTGGTCCATCTTGCTTGATTCGTCCACCGTGTCCCCACATTAAGTAAGTCTCGATGTCATTAGCAACTTTAGATAAGTGAGCTGCTTCCATAGACGTTAAGAACGTTCTAGAAAGAGATCCATTATCAAAAGCCTTCTTAACATAGTCCTTACCCATTGCAGAAGCGATGTCCTCAATAGAAGAAAGAGAAGGGTCAACAGACTTATCAAAGTTTCTCCAAATCTCAGTTACTGGTACAGTACCATCAGCGTTCATTCCACCCTTGAGCATTAAGTCTGCTCTAGAAGAAATAGAATAGTGAACGTG
>Ga0315322_10000117_pt1 | contig 50011 bp, 49 predicted proteins | sample M110021515metaG_FD_203461 | JGI IMG/M metagenome (GOLD analysis project Ga0315322, IMG submission 203461) | Ammonia-oxidizing marine archaeal communities from Monterey Bay, California, United States - M1 100m 21515 | ecosystem: Environmental > Aquatic > Marine > Intertidal zone | place: USA... | reverse complement strand
TTGGGCAGTTATCTGACGAAAAACTACTCGGCTGGTGGTTCGCTATGCGGGTCGTATCTTGCATGAATATAACGAACCAGGGGAATAGTGAAGAACAACATCGAGTAGAGCGTCCCCGCCCTAGCCACGCTCCCGGCATCGGAATTCATCGCTATGAGGCAAGATACGACAGAGATGGCTGACAACGTCAGCCAGGTATAGGTAGCTCGCTTGCAATAAAATATTTCATAGTTACTCAACCTTAATTGCTGGCGGTAACGTAGCGTGTTCTGATAGAAAGAAATTATAAGCAGCGATAACGCAAAAAGTCCGAGCCCAAAATAGACAAACAAACTGGCAACTTCATTGTTTTCCCATCCACCACTGGCAAATATATCCGTACCCAGGCTGCCTTCACTAAGGTAGATGACCGTCGCCTGTACCATAAGCTTGATAGGGTAAACAAATATCAGTACCAGCATAACCAATGCCAAACTCAATGCCACGGTTAGCTTGTCTTGCAAACCAAATACTCTGCTCCAGTTAGAGTGCGCCAGCCAGATTGCACCGATAATGGTCGCGCTGAACAGGAATGCCGGGATATCTCTGGAGAGCTCAAGCAACTCCTGTGGGTTCTGGGGAATCACATCGATACTAATTACCAGCATGGTAAACGAGAAGGCAAAAGCCGCATCCACAAAAGTCTCTATTCGTGTCATGCTTTCGCCACGTAGGGTTTTACCGCCGTCCTTACGACAGGAATCCAGAAATTCCTTCGACAATGTTTCCATCGGCACACCTTAAATATAAGCAGTGCTTATAAAATCCCAAGTCTTGGCGCTTTGCAAGGCTTTCATCCACAACAATTTAAAATTCGCCTACTGCTCCGGACTTGCATAGAATAATTCCAGAACATACTCTTCCTAATCTGCTAACCAGGCAAAACTAATAGAAATCAGCCCATGAATAAAACAACAGATCAAGCCAGTGCTCCAAGTGCCAGTCAGAAGCTTTTGCAGGAGCCCATGCTGCACTTCTTTCTGATCGGCCTACTGATATTCGCCCTGTACGCATTTAGCCAGTCCTCCAAGGAAGACCTGCTTGAGGTCAATCGCAGTGATATAGATGCCAGAATTACCATGGTGGAAATATCCAGCGGAGAGGAATTAAGCGAGGACCAGCGGGAGCTTCTTACCGCACGATATATTGAAGAACAAATTCTGGTGCAGGAAGCACTAGCCATGGAATTGGATAATGATGCGAGGATTCACGACATCCTTGCACAGAAAATGCGCCATGTATTGAGCGGCGATATTATCCAGCCTGACCAACAGGAGCTCCAAGACTACTATCAACAAAACCGCGAGCGCTATCGCAACCCCGCTACCATCACCGTAGATGAACTGGTATTCGACAACCGTGGCGAGCTTGCTCCGGGTGTAATCGAATTGCTAAAACAGTCCGGTGAGCCAGAGGATTTATTAACCATGGAGGAAGGAAGTCTGTCCTCCCTGCCCGGAGTCAACCTTACCGATCTCAACAATATATTTGAGGAGTCTTTTGCCAACGGTGTATTCAACTCCGCGATGGGCGACTGGAACGGGCCATTTATTAGCAATCGCGGCCAGCACTGGCTGCGGGTCACCGCACGAAACGACACTGCCCTGCCGGCTTTGGAAGAAATCACTGATCTGGTGCGTCTCGACTGGATAGCAAGCGAAGAAGAACAACGCCTGCAACAGGAAGTTGACAGGCTATGGGATAAGTATTCCATCACTATCATTGAGAACCTGACGGAATAAGCTGACTGAAATAAAAATGAAAGCCTTCCTAAAAAGATTTTTTATTTCCCTTGGCGTCCTTTGGGTAGCGGGCCATCTATCCATGGCGAGTGCTCATGACATTGACGTCACCGGGGTGGCCCGGGTAATCATGGATGAATCCGAACAGGGCTTATATCAACTCTCTATCGTGGACCAACAGGTCCCTCCCTTATTTAATATAGAAAGGATACTGCCTGCCCGCTGCGTCGGGCTCGAACCTGGGCGATTCAGCTATCGCTTTCAGTGTCAGCCCGAATTAAATGTGGATGATCAGCTTTCTTTTCCCTGGGGCCTGGAAGGTGTGGTAGTAATAGCCAACTGGAATGACGGCAGCAGTGTTTCGGGGTATTTCTCCGGTGACGGTGCTGTAGTTGAAGTCTCTCTGGGGGACCTGAAAGCCGGAGCCGCCTCTATTGGAAGTCTGGCTTCCCGATATCTAATACTGGGAGCAGATCACATACTGCTTGGTATAGATCATTTGCTGTTTGTGTTGGGGTTATTACTACTGGTTCACGGCTTCTGGAAACTGATTAAAACGGTCACCGCATTCACCATAGCCCACAGTATTACTTTGGCTTGTGCTGTGTTGGGTATCTTCCCGGTTCCCAATGCCCCTATCGAAGTACTCATCGCCCTCTCCATCGTATTCCTTGCCAGGGAAGTCATCATGGCGCAGCGCGGTGAAGCAACTCTGGCGCAGGCCAGTCCATGGATTGCGGCCTTCATATTCGGGCTAATACATGGCTTCGGTTTCGCAGGCGCGCTTGGAGAACTAGGATTAAGCGATGCAGATATCCCGCTGGCACTACTGTTCTTCAATCTCGGCGTCGAAGCAGGTCAGATATTTTTCATTGCCGTGCTGATCGCAATTAATGCTCTGTTTACTAAACTGATTTTTACAAAAAATACCACTGAACAGTTGTTGAATTTGCACCGCGGCCTTGCCTACGGACTTGGGGGAATAGCAGCCTACTGGTTCATCGAGCGACTACCCTCTATATATTTTGTTTAAGATTTGGAGGAACATTGAATAACGACACAAAGCAAAATCTGGATGTAATCATAGTCGGTGCCGGCTTCGCCGGATTATATGCCCTACATAAAATGCGCAGCCTTGGCTTAAATGCCAAGGTATTTGAAAGAGCAGACGGAGTGGGCGGTACCTGGCACTGGAATAGTTATCCCGGAGCCCGTTGTGATGTACACAGTCTCGAGTATTCCTACCAGTTCTCCGAGGAACTCCAGCAGCAGTGGGAATGGAGCGAAAAATATGCCCCCCAGCCGGAAATTCTCGAGTATGCCAATCATGTGGCCGACCACTTTGATTTACGCAAAGATATCACCTTCAACACTCGTATAGTTGCCGCCCGCTTCGATATACAAAACTCCCTCTGGATATGCACCACTGACAAAGGCCGGCAGATCTCAAGTCGATTTTGCATTATGGCCACGGGCTGTCTATCTAAAAACAATATTCCCGACTTCAAGGGGCTGAAAAACTTTGCTGGTGAAACCGTACACACCGGAGACTGGCCAAAAAATGGCTTGGACTTAAGCGGCAAGACAGTTGGCATTATCGGCACTGGATCTTCCGCCATACAAGCCATTCCTGTAATCGCCGAACAAGCAGATGAACTTCTGGTTTTTCAGCGAACGCCAAGCTATTCGGTTCCTGCCCACAACACCCTCATGGATAAGAGCTATGAGAACAAGGTGAAGGAAAATTACAGCGAGTTTCGCAAACAAAACTCCAGCCGTTATGCCGCTATAAACAACAGGCCTAATTCTGTTTCGGCGCTGGAGGTGTCGGCTGAGCAGCGACTCTCTGAATACGAACAGCGATGGCAAGACGGTGGTCTTCCCTTTCTCGCCAGCTTCAACGATCTAGCATCAAGCAGTGAAGCCAATAAAACTGCATCGAAATTTATTCAGCGCAAAATCAAGGAAACAGTGACCGACCCGGACGTAGCAGAACTGTTATGTCCCGACACAATTGTAGGCTGTAAGCGCTTATGTGTAGACACCGACTATTACAAAACCTTTAACAGGGACAATGTTCGCCTGATCGATGTTGCCAACTCGCCCATAGATGAAATTACAGAGACGGGGCTACGCTGTGGTAACGATCATTACCAATTCGATTGTCTTATTCTTGCCACCGGCTTCGACGCCATGACCGGGGCATTGCTGGACATGGATATCACCGGGGTAGACGGATTAAGCCTGAAAAGCAAATGGCAGCAAGGCCCGCGGAACTATATGGGACTATCTATTAATGGCTTTCCGAATCTGTTCACAATTACCGGGCCGGGAAGCCCTTCGGTGCTGGCCAATATGATTGTTGCTATAGAACAGCATGTCGAGTGGATTGCCGGCTGCCTCAGCTTCATGGAGGAAAATGCTTTTATCCGCATAGAAGCCGAACAGCAGGCGGAACAGGAATGGGTTTCACTGGTTAACGGAATTGCGCAACATACTTTGTATCCCGAAGGCTGCAACTCCTGGTATACCGGAGCCAATATCCCGGGTAAGCCCAGGATTTTTATGCCCTATCTGGGCTATCCATCCTATGTGCAACGCTGCGAGGACATTGCTGCGGATGGATATCGTGGTTTCAGCTTTAGCCAGTAGGCTGAAGCAAATTGGCTGGCGACTCAGCGAGGCTGATACTGCTGATGACACTCTTCACAGGGAGGATATAAATCATTGTTGCCCGCCTCGGACAATGCATCTTCATTCTTCTCCGCTACAGCCGCAATAACCTTGCGAGCAGCCTCTATCATCCGCTCGTTATAGCCCTGCCAATCCTGCTCTGTCGCCCTAGCTGCCGCAGCCTCTTCCGCGCCGCCGACAGAAAGCAATTGCCCTGCCGCAATTACCGTTAGCGCCGCATCTTCAACAGCCTTCCATTCCGCGTCAGTCTGCAACTGATAGGCTCCCCAGATAATGGTGGTCATGGGCGTAATAATTGAATTCATTATCTCTTTGGTAGTCAATTGTGCCTGCTGTTCCGCTGCTTTCAGAGGCAGAGAGAATGTAAAAAAGCTGGCTCCCGCTATTATAAAGAGCCCTTTCCTGAAAACTGTCATATCTAAACCCTCAATTCGCATACAGTTGATACTTGTACCATAAATCGCTAGAAAATCCCTGAGATGAATCAAACTCGCTAAATTTTCGCCCCCACACCCCATCGCTGATACCAGTAAATTTAAGGTACTTTTTGATCATTTCCTCTTCAAAAGGTGGTTTAATCAGTGTCTTACAGCCACACAATCTCAAAAAGGATCGCCAATGAAAAAATCAGCCAGGTTCCTAATTTTCTGCCTATTGGCCGGATTCAGTTATATGATATACGCGGATTTTGAAGATGAAGTGGAACACGGTTACGCAGATAGTGATGGTGTGCAAATTCATTACGCCACTATTGGTGAAGGACCGCTGGTTATCATGATTCACGGCTTTCCCGATTATTGGTATAGCTGGCGTCACCAGATGGAAGGCTTGAAGGATAATTTTAAAGTAGTTGCCATAGATCAGCGCGGATACAACCTCAGCGGTCAACCGCAAGGTGACGAGAATTACAATATGCGCTATCTGATATCCGATGTTGCGGCGGTGATTCGACATTTCGGTGAAGAAAAAGCCACCATCGTCGGTCACGACTGGGGCGGCATCGTTTCCTGGCAGTTTGCATTCGCTCTCCCGCAAATGGTTGAACGACTAGTCATAATGAATCTTCCCCATCCCAACGGCATGGCACGAGAACTTGCAAACAACGTAGAGCAACAACAGAATAGTGGCTATGCGCGGACCTTTATCGAAGGCTCTCCATCTGATGATGACATTTTATTCGGCGGACCCATGACTGCCGAGACCCTGGCATTCTGGGTATCGGATGCCGAGGCCAGAGCAAAATATACCGAAGCATTTGGCCGCTCCAGTTTTGATGCCATGCTTGCCTATTACAAACAGAACTATCCCCGGACAGACAGCAACTCACCACCTCCAGCCCCTGCTCCACAACTCGATGTGCCGCTACTGATTTTCCATGGGCTGCAGGATACTGCATTACACTCCGATGGCCTGAATAATACCTGGGACTGGAATGATAAGGACACCACAATTGTCAGCGCCCCAACGGCAAACCATTTTGTGCAACAAGATGCCGCCGAACTGGTTACATCCACCTTGAAATGGTGGCTCATGGCGAGGCAATAACGAAGTGGAGAACCATGCAATGAAATATGTTTTCCGATTGAAATCCAATCAAGGCTTTGCGATGAAGAGCATTTTTCTTGGATGTTTGTTTTTCACTACAAGCCTTCAGGCACATGGACCATGAACCAGTTAGTGGAGATGATTAGAGTAGGAACCCGGGACCACAGCGCGCGTAGCCTGCCGGTTATGCCCTGGCCTGCATTCTCCGGAGTCACCAATGAAGACGCTTTCGCCATAGCAGCCTACCTCAAAAGCCTACCCCCGGTGCGGAATCAGGTTCCTGTCAATGTAACCCCTGGCCAGCGTGCTAGAGCCCCATTTATCCATTTTGGGATTTATCAGAGCAGAAACTAGCCTATTTCTCCAACAATCATCCTATGGAAAATGGGAATTTTCGGCCATTTTCGCAAAAAACAGCCCCGCAACCTGTATAGCCCTGTAGTTTCGGGGCTTTCAGGCCCCGCAAAACTACAAATAATCTGTAATAAATCCTTTGACATCCTATACTTAGTGCGTACAATGTTCCGAAGCTTGAAAGTAAGCATCTATTTATTATCCCCTTTCGAAGTCTACCTAGTAATACCTCGTCTGAAGTTTATAAGTAAGCCGAATTTCTAGCACGATATATCCTCTAATTCAGAGATCAATTTTTATTTATAAAGGAAATTACTATGTCAGACAAAATCACTGGAACAGTTAAGTGGTTCAACGAAAGCAAGGGTTTTGGTTTTATCGAACGCGAAGGCGGACCAGACGTATTTGCACATTTCAGCGCTATTGTTGGCGACGGTTTCAAGACATTGGCTGAAGGCCAGCGTGTTGAATTTGTTGTTACAAACGGCCAGAAAGGCCCACAGGCTGAAGAGATTGTTGCTATCTAGAATTTATTCCAGATAAGCAACAAACAAAAAAGGCAGCTTCAAACGAAACTGCCTTTTTTTGTGTCTTGAATTTATTGACTAGAGCTCAGGCAGATGGTTTTCCAGCTCTTCTATTCTATTTCTCAGTAGACCGGCATCAGGCTCGATTTCAAGAATTGTCTTTAGATAGGGCAATAAATTTTCATCTCCTTCGGGGATTTTAATCTGTTCTCCCCCCTGAATGACAATGGCCTTGTCATTTTCGATAAGCAAACTACCCAGCTGTTCTCCGTAATACTCCGAAACACCCGTATCAATCACCAGCACCCGCCCCTCGAAGCGAGGCAGGATCGTACCCAATATGGGAGTGTGCCCGACTATTACCCGGTCTACATCAAAAGCGGCTAATACTTTTTCAAGATGTTCACGAAAGTATAGAGAATACCGTCGGCCTGAAGATGCACGGGACTCCTATTAGCCTGAGAGCTTACTGTCTGGTATTCATTTATATTTTCCCGTTTATTTTTATTCCTACATTGATAAACGATCTCACCCAAAGCTCTCCGGTCATAGTTTACTTACTGGCCTGTATTCATGGTTTCATTCTCATCTCTCTCTATAATGTTCAGGATGCCATGGAGAACCCCTTCGACCAGATCGGGCTCGATGATATCAAGCTGGGAGAATTCCATTTCGAGAAGCCCTAGGTTTTTAGCTCATTAGAGTCTGTCCTCATGAGATTTTGACTTGATAAACAGATGCTTCTTATCGCCCAATCCCGTATTATTGCTAACCAGTTTTACAGCACCCCAGAAATAAAATGCACACTATTGCCAGCTACTCCTCCGATCGCAGAAAGCTACTCTCAGGCCTGTTTATCAACAGTCTGCTTTGTTTGTTGCTTGTATTCCCCAATACCGCGAAGGCAGCCGAAGATCAGCAGGCTACACTGTTTGTCACAACAGCAAGCGGGATGATCCTAGAGGTTTTTAGCGAACTGGACCCGCTACAAATTAATATCATGCATAGCTGGCGAGTCCGGTTGAGCAAATCCGGTTCCCCCCTAAGCGGGGCAAGTGTGACAATGAGTGGCGGCATGCCGGATCATGATCACGGCCTGCCTACCCGGGCCGTGGTTACTGAAGAATTGGAGCCAGGGCTTTACCTGCTGGAAGGTATCCGTTTTCATATGCCCGGTCGCTGGCAGCTGGTTTTCTCAATCGAAAAAGATGATAACAGCGAACAAGCCGCCATAGATTTCAGCCTATGATGAAAAAAAGTTTACTAGTTCTTCTGCCTGCAGCTGCGCTGGCCCTGCTTGTGTGGAATCTTTATTCAAGCCGCTTGCCCGACAGCTGGACCGATCAGCAGCTAGCATCGATTCAATCATTGTCGCTATACAATCTTCCTCCGCTGGCTCCAGACCCAAGCAATGCTGTGGCTGATGATGAAACTGCAGCCGAATTCGGACAGCTGCTTTATTTCGATACCCGTCTCAGCAGCAACAATACTGTTTCCTGTGCGAATTGCCATAAACCGGAATTGATGTTTACCGACGGGCTTGCCCTCGCAGTGGGCATGGCTGAAGGGCCCAGACACACCCCCAGTCTCTTGGGTCTTTCCTACAGCCCATGGTTTTATTGGGACGGTCGCAAGGACAGCCAATGGTCTCAGGCACTAGCTCCTCTGGAAGCCGGAGTCGAGCATGCTACCGACAGACTTTCTATTAGCCGCCTAATAGCCGAAGATGCAACCTACTCGGATTATTACGAAAAAGTGTTTAGGGCTTTTCCTGACATTGAATCCATGTCTCTTCCGCAATCTGCCTCGCCATTGGGCAATCAAGCTGCGCAGGAAAACTGGGCAAGCATGAACACAGAAGAACAGCGAGTTATTTCACGAATCTTTAGCAATGTTGGCAAAGCGCTGGCCGCATACCAAAGAAAGATCCTCCCCGGTCCTGCCCGCTTTGATCAATATGCACGGCAGTTGGAGGACAGCAACTCCACACAACAGGGAGACTTATTAAGCAACTCGGAAATAGCCGGGTTGGCTTTATTTATAGATCAGGCGCAATGCATAAGCTGTCACAACGGCCCGCTTTTCACCAATCAAGACTTTCACAATACCGGTGTTCTGGCCGTGTCCGGCCAGCTACCGTCAATGGGCCGGTATGACGGTATTCGCATCGCCCGGGATGACCCCTTTAACTGCCTTGGAGAATTCAGTGATGCCAGCCCTTCACAATGCATGGAATTGAGATTCGCCCGGGACGAAAACGATTTGGTGGGCGCACAGAAAACTCCGACTCTTCGCAATATAGACCTGACCTCACCTTATATGCATGGAGGGCAGCTAAACACCTTGCTTGAGGTAATGGTGCATTACAACGACGCGCCAGTTTCCATGTTAAATCACAATGAAGCCAAACCACTGGGGCTGCGCTCTTCCCAGCTAGAGCAGTTACGGGATTTCCTGCTCACTCTAACCGCACCGCTGGCAACGGAAGACAAGTGGTTACAATCACCTGCCTCTCTTAAACCATGAGCAACTCCATACCCATTATTACCAACAGAAACAACAGGCAAATTTTCAACAGCCTAATATTTGTAAGTCTTGTCCTGCTATTGATCAGTACAGATTTACAGGCTGTGGAAGCGCAATCCCCTCAGCTATCCCTGGACAATCCCCGGCGAGACGTGGAGCACTTTCTCAGGGATGAAACCCGCAAGCCGGATCAGGTATTTGAATTTCTGGGCATCGAGCCCGGCATGCATGTCTTGGATATTTATGCCGCCGACGGCTACTACAGTTATGTTCTTTCACAAGCTGTTGGTGCTAGCGGAATTGTTTATGCACAGAACCCGGCTACGGGTTCTGATATAGAAGATATCAGGCAGGTGTATTCTCTTGCAGAAAAACTGGATGAAACTATTCAGCGAGTCCCGCTCTCAAATGTCCGGCATATCAGGGAAGGTTTTTTCAATTTGGGCGTAGCAGAGGAATCGCTGGATGCCATCATGCTGGTGCAGATTCTTCACGACTTCCACAATGACAACAGCGCCTTCGCTGCCGCCCTGCTAAATCATCTCAAGACCTTACTAAAGCCGGGCGGGTTTATTGCAGTAATAGATCATGCCGGAGATAGCGGTCAGGATAACCGGAGACTGCACCGCATGGAGAAGCAACAGGTGATTGATCTGGCACTGGAAGCGGGATTAAAACCCGGTGAAGAGAGCGCGATATTGTCCAATCCGCGGGACAGACGTAGAAGACCTGTATTCGACCCCATGTTGGCGAGGAATACAGATCGCTTCCTGCTAAAGCTGCACAAATAGTTTATACACTCACTACTACCTATCCCAGATAGCCGTGCTGAGCCAACTGTACTGATATCCCATCCGGGTCTGGAAAATAGAGCTGATCCCCGCCGCTGGTCCTGTTTGCCGGATCACGATTTACATTTGCCGAGATGCCATGGTCCTGAAGCTTTTCCGCCAGCGCATCAGCATTGTAATTATCAACACCGATACACAAGTGATGCATTCGACCAGGATTGCCCAGTTCGTACAGACCGAGAAAGCTCTCGTCACCCAAGCCCATATTTAGGCCCCCGTTTGCCGGTCTGGAAATGATCTCCATACCCAGCACCTTGTTATAAAAATCAGCAGACCTGTTCACATCGCTTACCGAGAGTGACACATGATTCATGGACCGCCCTACCGCCACAGGGGCTGCCGTCTGGGCAAACGCCACTCCGGGCAGCGCCGCTGCTCCCGATGCCGCGATCAGGGACGCAACTAGCTGCCTGCGAGTCATTTTTTTCTGCTCGTATTGGTCTACCAGGTTCTCTATTGCTGCCAATTCATTCATTGCCACTTCTCCATACTCGGTTGTCGATTTAGTTCAATTAACTACAAAGCAAGGTAGCAGAGGGGCCAGAGCCCTGTAAACCCGCCTGTCTCAAGGCTTTTGTGTAGGTTTCGACTTATAAACATCGATTTTTTGACATAGGTCAATTTGCCTTGCCGCCATACTTCTATTATTGGCCTTGTATTTTGTGTGTTTATTATGAGTTTCAGGGTAGGTTCTGTATGAGCAAATCAAGAATTCTTATTGCTGCATTAAGCGCAGCTGCGCTGTCTTACATTCCCTTAAGCCAGGCCGAGTCTCTGGTCGATGGTGAATATTTATCCGAAGGTGATGTCAATGGCAAAGGCGTGTGTACATTGGTTGTTAAAAGTATCACGGAAGGCCGAAAGTATGGTGACGAAAGCTTCGAATTAGAGTCTTCAGGTGACGGAGCCTGCGAATGGAGTGCGATAGGGTTGTCCAAGAGCTATGCCATTACCGGTGGAATGGTTACCAGCGGCGGATCTCCTGCATTCCTGAGACTCACTTTTCCTTTTGGTCCGGCGGGAAATAAACTGGAAATGACTGCCTATGACCTGGATGGCTCTATTCGTGTAAATGAAGTCTTCGCCAAGCAATAATTGTAAAAAGAGAGAAATGGGCACAGCCACGGGCTGCAAGAGTTGAAAGCTAGCCTGCTGTAGCAGTTCACCACTCCCTCAAGGGTGAATTGCTACAGTTAGGCTAATTTTTTTGCCCGCGATTTGCTGGTAACTGTATATCCGCTCGGCTGAAGTACAGTTTCCAAACACCGTGGGGTAATATGTGCCCATGTTACCTTCTCACACCCGCACTCACACTCGCACAAACCCCTTCGACCCTGATAACAAGGACAATATTCTCTCCGTTAGAAGCCTTAACCGCATGGCAAAAAATCTGTTGGAAAGTAATTTTCCGGCAGTGATAGTTGAGGGGGAAATTTCCAATCTGGCTCAACCCGGATCCGGTCACTGGTACCTGACTCTAAAAGACAAGACTTCGCAAATCCGCTGTGCCATGTTCGTCAATCGTAATCGCTCGGTTGGCTTCAAACCGGAGAACGGAAATCAGGTCATTATCAAAGGCAGGCTCAGCATCTATGAAGGACGTGGTGACTATCAATTAATCGTAGACTCCATGGAGGAAGCCGGGGATGGTGCCCTGCGCAGGGCCTTTGAAGAACTTAAAGCAAAGTTGGCGGCGGAGGGCTTATTTAATGAAGAGAACAAGCAGGAAGTTAACTCACAGTACCGCCACATCGGTGTAGTAACTTCCCCAACCGGTGCCGCCCTTCAAGACATACTAAGTGTCATGGCTCGCCGCTTTCCCGCCACCGAAATAACCCTGCTACCTGTCTCCGTGCAAGGCAAGGACGCGGTGGGTGAGATCGTCACAGCGATACAGACAGCAAATAAGCATCACGAAAAGCTAGGCATCGAGGCGCTAATCGTCGGTCGCGGTGGTGGCTCGCTGGAGGATTTGCAGGCTTTCAACGAAGAAACTGTAGCTCGGGCTATTTATGCAAGTGAATTACCCATCTGTTCAGCCGTAGGGCATGAGATAGACTTCAGCATTGCTGACTTCGTTGCAGACTTGCGTGCCCCTACTCCCTCTGCCGCTGCCGAATTAATGAGCCCGGATCAACAGGAATACATAGAGTTGTCCAGCGGCTATTTGCAACAGTTAAGAAGTGGCATTCGCAAAACAGTCCAACAGGCTAATCAACAGTTGCTCTGGCTAATCAAACAGCTTAAACATCCGGACCGCCGATTACAGGAACAGGCACAGAATCTCGATCAACTGGAATTGCGCATGAGAAGAGCGCTGAATAATCGGCTGACAGTACAGAAAAGTGAATTGAATCAACTAGGCCGCAGCCTGTTGGCCAGTTCCCCTGTGCAAGAGCTGCGAAAATCCAGCTTGAAGCTGGGAAATATTCGCAGTCGTCTGTATCGCTCCACCACGGTTTATATTCAGAGCCGGCAAAGCACTGTTGCCGCACTGGGCCGAAGCCTGGATAGTGTAAGCCCTTTGAACACCCTTGCCCGCGGCTATAGCATCAGCCATGATGAGACCGGGAAGCTTCTTCGAAATGTCGACAGTGTAAAGCCAGGCGACGAGATACTTACCCGCCTGGCCAATGGCACGTTGAAATCTACTATTACCGATGTGTCGACAGATTAGTTAATCTGAGCAACCACTCCACCCGTAAAATATTCCTTACATTTGTAATATGAAGATATTTTTCAAGAGAGAGGCATCCTATTAATGGCTAGCGTAGCATTTACACCCAACTTTTCCCGTCACGTCGATTGAGAAAGCTTCGACGTGCAGGGCGACACCATGCGCGCATTGATCGACGCAGTTTGCCAGCAAAATCTAAGGCTAAAACCTTATCTTCCTGATGATCAGGAACAGCTGAGAAGACACGTCACAACCTTTATCGATGGCACACAGAATAAGGATCGCCGTGGATTGAGCGACAGATTAGCAACAAACAGTTCAGTTTTTATTGCCCAGGCATTATCCAGAACCCCCATCGGATTATCGCCTGCCCTGCCGACCCTGAGCGCGTGTGCTGCCAGCGGAAACCTGTAGGTGTCGGAAGATGGCGGTGAGCAGGAGAGAAACCTCAGTCGTCACCTTGCAAATATTTACTGCGTTAAGTTCAGCTAACCTTGTATGTTTTCCACTGTTTTACGGGGTTCTATTGATGCGGATGAGTAAAAAATATATATTTCTATAAGTTACGCATAATCCTCTCAAAATTGTGACGGGATAGGGGTTTTATCTTGCACGAGTGTGATTCAGCTCGCAGATTGCCGTTAGAGCCCTTTTGTTGCAGTCAAATAGGCATAATATCCATCGTGCATATGAAGAAACACGTAACGAGAGAATAATGCTGATCTTTACAGAAAACCTGTTCATGTTAATTTTTGGCCATGCGCTGGCGGATTTTGTGCTTCAGCCTGATGCTATGGGATACGGTAAAAACCGTAACGACAAAATTCATGGTAAGGACCATAGCCTATTCCCGGTATGGTGGTACTGCTTAACAACCCATTCAGTAATTCATGGTGGCGTTGTTTATCTCATCACCGGCAACTTCCTGCTCGGAATTATCGAGACTGTCGTGCACTGGTTTACGGACTTCGCGAAATGTGAAGGCTGGATCGGCATGCATCATGATCAGGCCATTCATATTAGCTGCAAACTGGTCTACTGCTACTTTCTGATGAGTCAGACCCAAACCCTGGGCATTTTTCAGGGCATCTAGCCAGCTGCTCCCCTCAACAAGCGATCGCTTTCATATTGACTGCTGGCTACAGCGGGTTATAGTACTGGCTGAGCTCACGAATGCTGACTTGTATAAGAACCCGGGGCTCGCCAGCAATTATTAGTAAAAAGGCAAGCAAGCCACCAAGAATAAATTCGTAATAGACAAAGAGTTGAGTTAGATAATGGGCAAGAGAAAAGAACAACAAAAACGCAAAGAAGAGAAACAACTAGCAGCCAAGCACAGGGAACAAACTCGAAAGATACTGGGCAAGTTAACTATGTTCGGAATATTGCCAGTGCTGGCAATAGTTACTCTCTACATTCTTTTATCACAAGGCCCTACATACTCACCGGTAGAAATTGCAGACACTGACCATCTTCGAGGCGATCGTGAAAAACCGGTTAGTATAGTTGTGTATGCAGATTTTCAATGCCCTGCCTGTGCAACAGAACACCAAACTGTTACCCGAATCTGGCCAAGAATAAGGGACAAGGCCCATTTAATTTTCAGGCACTACCCCATAACCAGCACCCACCCCCACGCATGGACTGCATCACTGTACGCCGAAGCTGCCGGTAAACAGGGTCGCTTCTGGGAGATGCACGACTACCTGTTCGCTACTCAAGCTATTTGGGCAGGGCTATCGAATATTGAAGATGAATTCGACAGTTACGCACTCGAGCTAAATTTGGACATCGATCAGCTTCATGCGGATATAGAATCCAGCGAAGTAGTTCAGAAAGTCAGGAATGATCAACGTGGCGGCACATCTGCCGGCGTTCGATCGACACCAACTTTATTCATTAACGGCCGCATGATCGCCCAGCCTACAGCTAGCCGCATCAGGGAAGTGATTGATGAAGAGTTTGCCGAAGCAGGCGGAGCAGATTAGAAACGGGTGAAGCCCAGCAGAAAATAGCTGAGTCAATTGGGAAGGTGCCTGTCAGGCTTCACCATCCACAATACGCGCACACTGCTTCAGCAATGCAGCTGATTCCGGGCTTGCTTGAAGTTGATCCAGTAATGCTGCGGCGTCCAGACCCTCTTCTGTTATAGCCTGTTGACGGGCAAGAATATATTCAGCAATCACCTCAGCGCTGAATTCCGGATGGAATTGCACACCCCAGGTACAAGCTCCCAAGCGAAAACAATGATGAGGGTCAAATTCATTTGCAGCCAGCAATATTGCTTCCGGGGGAAGCCGGCATACAGTCTGCTGATGGGAGGCCTGAACCGGAAACACGTCAGGCGGGTTTTTGAGTAATAAGTCAGCAGTAGACTCTCCGGTTAACTCTATTTGCACCGTTCCTATTTCCCTGCCTCGAGGATGGAAGTCAACCTCTCCGCCGAAAGCCCAGGCGATTAACTGATGCCCATAACAAATACCCAGCATCGGTATGGCCAACTGATATGCCTGATGTAAATATTCAGCTGCAATGAAATTCCACTGCTCCAGATCGGTAAGATAGGCAGGAGAACCGGTTATGATGATTCCGCTAACCGAGTTGATGTCCGGTAATTTTTCACCCAGATGTACAGAGCTGGTTTGAAACCTATCTGCCTTCAATCCCGAGCCTTCGATGATCCAGTCCTCGAAATCCTCCCCTTTCTCCAAAAGAGAGGGGACTGTCGATCCGGTTTTTATAATCAACATCTTTTTGAACATTGGTTTTAACAGCCTGTAATTTTGCTATGATCGGGCAAGCTGCCGATAGAACCTGTTTTATCAGGAACCGCGGAAAAATAAGCAAACCATAAGTAGCCAATAGACGAACAGTAACAAAAAATAGAGATAATTTGTGTTCAGAAGAATAAATTCCGGATTAGGATCCCTCGGTGAAAAATCTACAGACTTTAGTTGGCTGGTATTAAGGTTTCTAAGCTGCACCCTGTTAATAAGCCACGGTTATTTCGACCTGTTCGGTGATAACGCTCTGGCCATGACCGGGCGAGGCATGACCAGTCTGCGCATTGGTGACCTACTTAATTTTCCTATGCCTCTGGATATTAATGCCCTGTATGTATTTGCAGCCATCCAATTCGGAGCGGGCATCTTCGTATTGATCGGCCTGTGGACCGACATCATGTCACTGCTCATCTTGCTTGCCATGATGTTGAGCTACCTGACCCAGCACCTGGCCTGGTTTCCCACCTTGAGTGGTGAAGAATTAGTCGCCCTCAATGCGGCTATCTTTCTGCTGTTCTTCGCATTCGGTCCCGGAACTCTCAGCCTGGACGGTTTTCTTGAAGAGCGGCGTCTCGACAAAATACGCGACAGAATGGAAAAGAACAGCTAGATATCAATATATTTCAATAAGTTATATTGATATTTAACAGTGCCTCCTGCTCTGCTATATTTAGGTGAATTCGCTGCCTATACGCGATGAAAATAATAAATAGAGGTAATTCCGTATGCTGATGTGCAATTCGTTAAAAACTAACTCCATACTTTCTGTTTCTACCAAGCTTCTAATGGTGATCTGCGCCAGCCTGAGCGTAATCGCCAGCTCTGTAGCTACTGCACAGGATGAACCGGGCCGTTATCGGCCTGCGGGTCGCGAGTTTGCCCGCAATATAGGCAACCACTTTGATGAAGCTTTGTATGAAGTCAGAACCTATGATCCGGAACCCGATGTTGCCGAATTCAAATCAGCGACAATTTTCTACCCCCTGACCCTTAGCTTCGCACCGCCGATGGGTGCAGTTGTATTGATGCCTGGTTACACCGGCGTGGCAGACGCTTATGACTGGTGGGGGCCAGCACTAGCCTCGGTAGGTATCGCCACGATGGTTATCGATACCAACACACCCACGGACACTTTTCAGCCAAGAAAAGAAGCCCATATTGCAGCCGTAGAATTTCTGCGCAGCGTTAACGAAGACAGTAGTAGCCCTATCGCAGGGAAGATAGATACGAATAAACTTGCCATCATGGGCCATTCACTAGCCGGTGGCGCCTCGCTTGCCGCCGCTGAAGAATTGGGAGACAGCATCAAAGCTGTTGTGCCCCTGCTGCCCTATTGCTGTGAGTTAGGAGAAAGCTTCGATGGCGATTACAGCGGCCTGACTGTACCCACACTGATTATTGCCAGCGCGGTAGATGCAGTGGCGGCTCCCGCACAACATGCCCGGGTTCTGTTTGAATCAATCGCTGACAGCACGCCCAAGGCCTATGTGGAGTTTGCTGAAGGTGACCATGTCATGACTACCAACGGCGGCACTGACCTGCAGGCCCAGGCCCACTTTGTGTTTGCCTGGCTTCGTTCTGCCATGAGTGGCGAGCCAAAGTTTGCTGCTGTATTTGACGGAGACGGTGGCGACTATGCCGACAGACTATCTCGTCTGGATTAAAACCTTCCTATACAGAATGAATACAAAAAAGGCCGAAGAGTATTGCTCTTCGGCCTTTTTATTTTTCTGCTGCTTTTTACCCTACTGCTTATTCAGTCTAGTCCTGATCAAAGAGATGGCAGGACACTTCATGAGCGGCCTTTTCTTTCAAAGGTATCAACTTAGGGCTGCTTTGCGAACATGAATCCATTGCCTTGGGGCAGCGAGTATGGAAAGTACAGCCATCTGGTGGATTAATCGGAGAAGGAACATCTCCCACCAGAATTTGCCGCTCTGCCTTATGATGAGGATCCGGTATAGGAATGGCCGAGATCAGGGATTGGGTATAAGGATGTTGTGCTTCGCGATAAACCGACTCTCCATCGCTGGACTCCACGACCTTGCCCAGATACATAATAGCGATACGATCAGAGATATGTTTAACCACTGCCAGATCGTGAGCAATAAACAAATAGGAAAGGTTAAATTCCTTTTGCAGCTCGATTAACAGATTCAATATTTGACTCTGAATTGATACATCCAAAGCTGATACAGGCTCGTCACAAATAATGAGTTTCGGATTCAATGCAATGGACCGGGCAATGCCGATTCTCTGCCTCTGCCCGCCAGAGAACTCGAATGGATATCGAGTAACCGATCGGGCTGGCAGCCCGACAATCTCCAGCAATTCTTTTACACGCTTTTGTCTGTATTGCTTATCACCGATGTTCTGAACAATGAATGGCTCCATCAGAATATCGCCAACTGTGTGGCGGGAGTTCAGCGACTCCATGGGATCCTGAAAAATCATTTGGATATCCTGACGATAAGGCTTCAGCTCTGTGCCGCTGATATTTGTTATGTCCTTGTCTTCGAAGATAATAGTTCCATCGGTGGGCTTGTATAATCGAGTGATGCATCGACCCAATGTGGACTTGCCACATCCGGACTCGCCTACCAGACCCATGGTTTCACCCGGCCGAATATCGAAGCTCACGCCGTCGACAGCCTTATTGTATTTTCCAGTCCGAAGGAAGATACCTTCCTTTACCGGGAAGTGCATTTTCAGGTCTCGAACCTGAAGAATCGGGGAATCAGTCACAGCCGTGTCATTCATTGACAGTCTTACTCCATTCGTAACAGCTCACCTGATGGCTACCCGCTATGACTTCAATGGGAGGAGGCGCTGTCTTACAACTTTCTTTTCTAAGCGGACAACGGTTCTCGAAGCGGCAACCGACAGGCAGGTCCAAGAGACCGGGAACCATACCTTCGATAGTACTTAATTCAGATTTTGGTACTGTTTCCAGTTTTGGTATGGATTCCAGCAAACCGCGGGTATAGGGGTGACTCGGATTATCGAAAATCTCATAGACACTGCCCTGCTCTGCCACCTTGCCCGCATACATAACCACTACAGCATCCGAGGTTTCCGCGATTACACCAAGGTCATGGGTAATCAGCATCACCGACATGCCCATATCATTTTGCAGATCTTTAATCAGCTCAAGAATCTGGGCCTGAATAGTTACATCGAGAGCAGTAGTTGGTTCGTCTGCAATCAATAGACTAGGCTGACAAGCAAGAGCCATGGCTATAACCACACGCTGTCTCATGCCCCCTGAGAGCTGATGGGGATATTCACCCATACGCACATCGGGAGAAGGTATGCCGACCTTGTCGAGCATCTCCACGCATTCTCTTAGTGCCTGATCCTTGCTGATGTCTTTGTGCAGATAGAGGACTTCGGAAAGCTGTCTGCCGATGGTGTGTACAGGATTTAGTGCCGTCATCGGCTCCTGAAAAACCATGCCAATCTTGTTGCCTCTGATCTTTTCCATTTCGGAAAGTTTAAGCTTACTTAAATCCTGACCATCGAGCCTGATCTCACCACCCACTATCTGCCCCATGGGTTGCGGCAACAGCCGCATGATAGAAAGTGCCGTTACACTCTTGCCGCAACCGGACTCACCAACAATACCGAGTGTTTCACCAGGTTGTACGGAAAAGCTGATATCGTCAACAGCACGAACCCGACCTTCATCGGTGTCGAACTCTGTGATCAGATTCTTTACAGAAAGCAAGGCATCAGACATTCTGGCTAGTTCTCTCTAAACTCATCGAAGACTTCAATTCGAGCCTCCATAGGATCACCAGCTCTTCTCGCTGCAAGGGTAGTCTCTTTTGCATCCTCGTCAATCCAATGAATAAACAATTCCCTCGCACTCTTCGTATAGCGGTGGTTAAAACCTTCCGGGTACTTCACCCAGTTCCAGTAACTGTGCCAATAAAAAGGCTGAACAAATCCCGGGCTGTAAGATGCGTATTCATGATGCATCTCTATAAGCTTATGAGACAATGCCTGCACTTCATCCTCATCGGTAGAATCATCAAAGCGATCTATCAACTGGTCAATCTCGTAAACCGCTATGCTTTGTAGGTTATTCGTTTGAGGCTTTATCTTGCGATCAGGATTGACACTGCCATCTTCAAGGAAAGCATCGTCATAGGCATTATCGGAATGTTGATACTCCCAGAAGCGAGGCAGTGGCTCCAGGCCAATGTTATAGCCGACGAAATAGATGTCATGTTGTTTTTCTTGTGCCTTACGAAAGCCAGCCGCTGCATCCAGCATTTCAATTCTAATTTCCAATCCAGCCTTTACCGCTTCCTCTTTAAGAATGGTAAACACATCCGCATATCTGTCGTAATGGGTTGTTAAGGTAAATGCTAGGCGCTCACCTTGCTCATTCAGCAAAATTCCATCCGGCCCCCGAGTCGTAAATCCGGCTTTTGCAAAATACTCTCCCGCAATTTCCACATCGAATGGTCTGGCCTTGATATCTGGATGGGAAAATTTACCGAAACCATCTTTTTCTGTGTTTCGTCTTTCCAAATCTCCGCGAAAATAACTGGCCAATACGAGGTCCCAATTTGCGGCATACTGAATACCAACTCGCACATCTTGGTTATCTAAATGCGGCCTGTCGGAATTCATCCATAAACCCCAGTTTGTTTTGGGGCCACCATTATAAAACTGCGCCTTATAGATATAACCATTGGCCACGTCCGGATCATCGTTAGGCAGAAAATCGTACCAATAGTCTGCTGTTCGGATTTCATACTGATCAATATCCCCTGCCCGAAATGCCTCGAAGTGCTTCGAAGGGTCTCGAATAACCGCAAGATTCACGCGATCCGGATTAAACCGGTGTTGCCAGAACTTCCTGTCTTCAGCCCACCAGTTTTCAATCTTGGTGAGAGCAATATTTGAACCCATGTTGACGTTCTCAGGTCGAACCTCATAGCGCCCAGCTGTAGGAACAAATCGCCATTGATAGCGCTCAGCGTAGTCATCACCTAGCTCCTTAAAAAAATGCCGCGGCTTGGGGAAAACTTCGAGGGTCTTACCGAGCACATCCAAACGCACCTGAGGCACTCCAAAGGAAAATGTATGATCATCATACTTTGTGACGCTGACAATTTCGTTTGTCCAATAATTATTCATCCATGGGTCATTGATGTAGGCGGACATATTGAAAAACATTGTGAAAAGCATATCGTCTGCTGTCAAAGGCATTCCATCAGTCCAGGTGGCATTAGGACTGAGCTTTATATAGACCTTCTTTTCGTCTTTCGATATCGCCCAGGAATCAGCAATACCAGAAACAAAATCAAACTCATCAGGATGGCGTTGTGCCAGCGGCATACCAACCCAATCTTGTATATAAGGCCTAAACGAGCTATTTGAATCCGGTCCGTTTGGTCGCAATGTAGGAGGGAAGTCTTCTATGTATTCATAGTAGGTTCCACCTTCTACTGCCTGTGGCGTGCCAATATCCGGCAAATGCATCCCATCTTCCCAAACCAGATTGGAAGGAATATCAGCAGGCGTTTTGAACATGAATCGATCTGGGTTCGCCGCGTAAAAGTCTTCTATCTCCTGGGTGTTATCCAGAGAAAGGTCGACTGTGCTTGAATTGCTAGACTCGCCGCCACAGGCGGTTAGAGCGAATGCAAAAGCGATAACTAAAAATATTCTGTGAGTCTGCTTCATGTTTTTCCTCTCACGGTAATACCCGGCAAAAAAAACTCTTTACTGTGCGCGAAATTGATCATAAGTAACGATTTGCGCACCAAAGGGTTCATCATTTCCACGGGCGCTCATTGTCGCATCTCGTGCGTCCTGATCTATCCAGTGAATCATCTGATCGTAAGCATAGGTGGTAAATTTGTGATTAAAATACTCAGGCCATTTCACCCAACGCCAATAAGCAGTTCGATAGAAAGGCTCCACAAAACCGGGGGAGAAAGACGCATAGTCATATGCGGCCTCTAGAATCTGATGAGACAATTCGATCATTCTCTCGGCATCATCGGAGTCCTGGTATTCCTCTATTAGCGGATCCAGTCCCGGAACACAGAAGCTTTGTAAATTATTGGTCTGAGGCTTGGGCTTGCGATCAGGGTTGACGCTGCCATCTTCGAGGAAAGGTTGGTCGTAGGCGTTATCACAGTGGTAGTAGGCCCACATACGCGGATACATTTCAAATACAAACGGCGAGAAGCTGACAAAATACATGTCATGTTGCTTCTCCTGCGCCTTTCTGAAACCGGCGGCGCCGTCCATCATTTCTATACGTATCTCAAGACCGGCCTTAATAGCCTCTTCCTTCAGGATAGTAAATATATCGGAAAGCCTTTCGTAGTGAGTGCTTAGAGTGAAAGCTAGGCGCTCCCCTTCGGCATTAACAAGAATTCCATCGGGTCCCCGCTCAGTAAATCCGGCATTGGCGAAGTGCTGCTGGGCAAGCTCAATATCGAATGGTCTTGCAGTAATTGTCGGATGGGAGAATTCTCCATAACCATCGTCCTGGGTTTTTAATCTTTCCAGGTCTCCGCGAAAATAATTACTGAGCACCAAATCCCAATTGGCTGCGTACTGAATTCCTAGTCGAACTTCCACATTGTCCAAATGCGGCCTGGCAGAATTCATCCATAGACCCCAGTTACTTCGGGGACCACCATTATAAAAAACAGTCTTATGGATATAGCCATTGGCTACATCGGGATCATCGTTAGGAAGATTGTCATACCACATATCAGCCGTGCTTATTCTGAAGATATCCAGATCTCCCCTGCGAAAAGCCTCATAACGCTTTGAGGTATCGCGAATCACAGACATATTTATACGGTCGGGATTAAATCTATATTTAAAGTACTTATTATCTTTAGCCCACCAATCATCGAGACGTTCAGCAACAATGTTAACACCCAAATTTATCCTGTCCGGATCTATATAATAAGCTCCTGCATGGGGCTCATAACGCCACTGATAACGTTCAGGAAAGTCTTCTCCAAATTCTTTGTAGAAGTGCTGGGGAACAGGTGGTATCTGCAGCATTCTGGATGCCATGTCGGGCTTAACTTTGGGAACGGTAAGAGAGAAAGTGTAGTCATCGTAGCGGGTGATATTGGTAAATTCGGTGCGGTAGTAATTTGTGGTAAACGGAGCCTGTACATAATCGGAGAGATAGAAAAAGAACGAGAAAAAGGCATCATCAACTGTTATTTCCTCACCATCTGTCCAACGAGACGCCGGATTAATTTTTATATAGACTGTATTGTCTTCGGGGACAATTGACCATGCTTCTGCAATTCCAGGATAGAACTCTCCGGTATCGGGGTGAGCCATGGCCCAGGTAAGCTGGTAATTATCTTTGATCCAGTTTCGGGCAGAAGAATTTGAGTCTGGCCCAATGCCTCTAAGCGTAGGTGGAAAATCTTCGAGAAATTCGTAATAAGTACCACCCTTCACCGCATTAGGAGAGCCAATCTCCGGCTGGTCCATTCCGTCATCCCAAACAAGATCAGTCGGCAGCTCTGCCATGGAGGCAAAAGTAAATAGCTCAGGATTTGCAGCATAAAAATCCTGCACTTCCTGTGTATTGTCCAGAGACTCATCCACTGTGGAAGCAGGACCCGAATCGCCGCCACAAGCAGCCAATACTAATGTGAATGCGGCTAGCGCAAAAGTGCCAAAATATTTGTATTCTTTCATAATAACCTCCGACATCACTTTATTTTGTCGATGCTACTTTCTGTTTGTTGGCAGTCTACTTGTAGACTGTAAATTTCTTGGGATCGAATGATTCTCGTATTGCCTCACCGATGAATGTAACCAGCGTTAACAGCACAACCAGTGTGCCAAAAGCTGACATCACAATCCACGGCGCAGTTCGCAAAGTCTGTGTGCCCTGCTTTAATAATTCACCCAGACTTGGTGTAGGTGGCGGCAAACCAAAACCCAGGAAGTCCAAAGCGGTAATTGCAGATATAGCCGACACAATAGTGAACGGCATAAAAGTAACTAATGTTGCCAAGACATTTGGCAGGATATGTTTGAAAACGATTCGGGTATTCGAAGAACCGATTAACACAGCAGCCGCCACATAGTCCCTGACCTTTTCTTTATAGGTTTCAGTGCGCATGTAATAGGTCATGGATGTCCACGAGAACAAAACCATGACAGAGAGCAGGATGAGAATACGCATAGCGATGGTGAACGTGTCGGGAATAATGGAGAACACGATAATCACCATATATAGAAAGGGAATATTACTCCAGATTTCGATAAGGCGCTGGGTAACAATATCGAACACGCCACCGAAGTAGCCCATGGCACAGCCAACTGCCACACCTATGAAATAAACCGAAGCCATGAAGCCCAGCGCGAATAGCAGCGCGATACGTGTGCCATAAAAAAGTCTGCCGAGGATATCCCGGCTGGTGGTATCGGTGCCCAAGTAGTGCTTCTTGGTAGCATCCGGTGGTTCGGGCCTAAAAATACCGGTGGAGGCATCGTTCTCATAGGGGCTATAAGGCACCACAGGCATTAGCACCCAGTTATTCGATTGTTCCTGCTCAAACTTGTCCGACAGTTCGCGGTAATTCACTTCGTAAGGATAATCCAGGCCAAAATCAGTACCTGGGTGAAAATCAGCATAGGTAGGGAAATATAAATCACCTTCGTAGCTGACTATTAACGCCCGGTTGTTAATCAACATCTCACCGAAAAGGGACAGCACCAAAAAGGTCATCAATATTATAAAGCTATAGTAACCACGTTTGATTTCGCGAAAGCGACGCAGCTTCTTTTGGGTTTGAGGGTTGAAGTGAAAAAATTTCATGACTAGTGGAAGCGAATCCGTGGATCGACCAGAGCGACTAGAACGTCGGAAATGATATTGCCTACTAATAACAACAAGCTGGCTAGAAACACGACACCCATCACCACGGGATAATCACGATCGATAATCGATGTAAGACCCAACAAACCGAAGCCATTAATATCGAAAATAGTTTCAATCAGGAAAGAACCGGACACCAACAATGTTATGTTCTGACCAAAGGTTGTAGCAATAGGAATTAAAGAGTTTCGCAGTGCGTGCTTGGTGACCGCTTTTCTGAATGACACACCCTTCGCAACGGCAGTCCTAATATAATCTGAAGCCAAATTATCCATGAGGTGATTTTTTAGCAGCAGGGTTACCAGAGCAAAGCTTCCAACCAGATAACAAATTAGCGGTAGTACAGAATGGGAAATAAGATCTTTGGTTTTCTCCCAGAAGCTCATGTCATAGAACTGCAGACTGGTGAACCCTCCCATGGGAAACCATTCCAGACGAACGGAAAAATACAACAGTAACAGCGAACCCAATGCATAGCCCGGAACCGCATAACCAATAAATATAAAAATACTGGTGGCGTTGTCTACAAAGGTTCGATGTTTTATAGCTTTGAGTACCCCAAGGGGGATACAGACTATATAGGTTATAAAGAGGGTTATGAGCCCGTAATAGAGCGAGACCGGAAAGCGACTTGCGATGACATCCCACACCGGCTGATTAAATCGATAGGAAGTGCCCAAGTCTCCCACAGCCACCTTGCTGACCCAATCCACATAGGATTGCAGCACCGGCTTGTCGAATCCGTAATATTCCTTCAGGCGATCAAGCTGGTCTTCAGACAAGGCCATATTCTGCCCGGCAGTGGAACGGCTGGCGCCACCGGCAAGCTGGGCTTCCATAATGGCACGCTCGATGGGTCCACCGGGAACCATACGGGTAATGAGAAACACGATCACTGTTACGCCGAGCAAAGTCGGCGGAATCAACAGCAAACGTCGAATAAAATAGTCGCGCATTTGGTAATTCTTTCGTTAATCCCCAAGTTGCCTGTCTTGTATTTTTTATGAGGCTAGGCAACCCTGAACCACAGAATTCGGACTCAGCAGCGGATTCTGACACATTTTCTGCGTGGGTAAAATCAATATAGGAAGTTTATTTATTGCTGGCTGAGAAAACCATGAAATACACGGTAACTTATTGATATATAATAGATATAAATGGCAGCCAGTCACTCTTTAGTTTCGCGCAGTTTCAGCAAACCACTCATAGTCCTTGCTGTCATCGCCATCTTCGTCTACTTCGGTGCGAAAATGTTTCATGCCGCACTTCTCCAGCACTCTGTGGGATGGAATATTTTCCGGATCAGTAGTGGCGATCACCCGTTTCAGACCGCATTTACTGGCCACATAGGCGAGCATGCCCTGCACCACTTCTGTAGCATAACCCTTCCCCCAAAACTCTGGATAGAGCGAATACTTGATCTCCGGCTCCGGCTGACCGCGGGGATGGGTCACGCCAACAAAGCCGATGAAACTCTCTCCATCTTTTGATTCGATGACAATCAGGCCATAACCCTGAGTTTGATAGTTCTTCAGGGTACGCTCTATCCAGATGTGGCAATCTTCTTTGCTAATGGCTTCGCCATCGGCAACATAGGTAATGACCTCAGGATGTGAATACACCGCGTACATCTGATCAAAGTCATGCTCCGTCAGCGCCCTCATGCGCAGGCGATCTGTTTTAAAGAAAACTTCTGCCATAGATTAATACTCCGGTGGAAATATCAGGGGCCGGTTCGGTTTGCCAAGGAATTTATTGAAGCGAAAGGTAGCACAACAATCGCTTCTTCCCGGAGTTCCACAGCCGCTCAACTAGATTCGTGCTGAGAGTAGACTGTCTTCAAAGGCTGCTTTATTCTCCATACACATACGCAAGCACACTATTACAAGTACACTACTAAACCAACAGGACCTGGAATATGGCTGTATCAGCCACTCGAGCATTCGACAACCCCATAAAACTTCTACTCAGCTGCCTTCTGCTTATTATAGGTGTTGTTATAGGCACTGCTCTAAGCACTCTTATAACTAGTAAGGCCTTCGCTCAAACCGTTGATATACCCTCTGTTAACGATGACACCCTGAATGACCCTCCCCCCGGAGACTGGCTTAGCTGGCGTGGCAATACCGCCTCCTGGGGCTATAGCGCCCTTGACCAAATAAACACCGACAATGTAGATCAATTACAGCTGGTATGGTCCTGGGCTATGGACGACACCGGTGCCGGAGAAGCCGCTCCGCTGGTTCATCAGGGTGTTATGTTTCTTCCTGCACCTCGCGGAGTAATCCAGGCTCTGAATGCCGCCACAGGAGACCTGCTCTGGGAGTTCAGGCCAGGGATAACCGAAGCCCTCGAAGGTTCGATTGCCGCGGCAGTGCTTCCTGAGGAAAGAGTTCAGTCAGTAATGGCCGCCACCGCCTATGCTGGTGTGGGTAGAGGCGTGCAGAAGAACATCGCTATCTACGGCAATATGATTTATGCCGCCACCGAAAACGCCAGTATCGCCGCTATCGATATAGCAACAGGGCGACTGGTGTGGGAAACCCAAACTGCCGACCCCGAACTTGGATACTTTTACGTCGCTGGTCCAATTGTAGCCGATGGCAAACTGATAACCGGAATCAGTGGCTGTGGTCGCTATAAGGAAGACGTTTGCTTTATCACCGGTCACCACCCGATAACAGGTGAAGAACTGTGGCGCACCTCCACTGTAGCCCGACCGAAAGATCCCGGTGGAGATACCTGGGATGATTTACCACTACGATTTCGCGCCGGTTCGGATGCCTGGATCGCCGGCTCCTACGACCCGGAAACAAGATTGGTTTATTGGGGTACGGCACAGGCCAAACCCTGGGCGAGAGCTGTGCGGGGAACGGCAGGTGACGCTCTGTATACAAATTCCACTCTGGCACTGGATCCCGATAGCGGAGAGATGGTCTGGTATTACCAGCATCTACCGGGAGAAACCCAGGACATGGATGAAGTTTTCGAAAATGTTCTTATCGACTTCGAAGACAGGAAATCGCTTTTCAAGATGGGTAAACTGGGCATCCTCTGGGAGATGGACCGGGTTAGCGGTGAAGTTGTCAAAGCCACAGACATTGGCTACCAGAATATTGTAAACGTTGATCCGGTAACGGGCGATGTTCGCTACCGTGATGGCATGATTCCGCGCATCGGCGAGCAACTGGATATGTGCCCTAGTACCTCAGGATTCAAAAGCTGGCGAGCGATGGCTTACTCACCTCAAACCAGCGCCATGTATATTCCAATCACACTGAACTGCGAACTAGCCACCTTCGGCCCCACGGAGAGAGTGTTAGGCGGTGGCGGCACTGGACCAGTCAGACGCATCAACTATCCTTTCCCCGATGGTGGAGAAAATCTTGGTGAGTTACTGGTGCTTGATATTCCCAGTGGCGAAGTAAAGTGGCGCTACAGATCCCGCGCCCCTGTAAATACCGCCGCCCTGACCACCGGTGGAGGTCTGGTGTTCTTTGGAGACTGGGACCGAAAAATGTATGCGCTGGACGCTGAAAACGGCGACGTACTCTGGCAAACAAGAGTCACAACATCGGCCCAGGGATTTCCTATTAGCTACGAAGTAGATGGCAGACAATATATCGCCCTTCCCTCCGGCACCAGCGGCGCAAGTTGGGCTGCCATGTTACCCCGACAGCTGGCGGGGGAATTAAAACGTCCGCGCAACGGCAATGCCATGCATGTCTTTGCCCTGCCGGAAAATTAACCGTGAAAGGACTCAGCTTACTCCTGCTTATCTCTATAGCCTGTAGTGCGATACCGTCGCTCTATGCACAAACCAGCATCTGGGACGGTAGCTACACAGAACAGCAGGCGGATCGGGGCCAAGAGACTTACACGGCAAACTGCGAATCCTGCCATGGCAGCGATCTGGGAGGGAATAGCAATAGCCCAGGACTATCTGGCATGAGCTTTATGTTTATCTGGGAAGGACGATCTTTGGCGGAACTCTATACCAGCATGCGCAACAATATGCCCTCTAACCGCCCCGCCAGCCTGAGCAAGCAAAGCTATGAGGATTTACTGGCATTTCTGTTACGGGCCAATAACTTCCCGAGTGGTTCGCAGAGACTGGATGCCAATTCCCCCACACTTGAAGAATTGAAAATCTCCCCACAACCCTGATAACAAGAGACCCACCGTGAGCGATACAGAACCAGCAGATGCAACACACCCCTTTGCCGCGCTATTGGGCTTTGAGATTACTGAATGCAGCGATGGCAACTCCATCGCAGTGCTGCCCTTCCACCCGAAGCTGGACAACCCCAACAAGGTAATACATGGCGGAGCAATATATTCACTTGCGGACACCGGCATGGGTGCTGCGGTCTTTTCTCTGCTGGAAAAAGACGAAACATGCGCCACAATTGAAATCAAAATGACCTATCTGAGCCCCGGTGGCAATGCCGATTTATTGTGCGAATCAATGGTGCTCAAGAAGGGTCGCCGGGTCGCCATGGTGGAATCCGGGGTTTACAGTGATGGCAAGCTCATCGCAAAGGCAAGCGGTAGCTTCGCGATATTCTCATCCTGAGCACCATACCCCTTACTACGCCCCGTTAAATCCCTCTAAATTAAATTTTTTTGAAACAAGTTGGAAAAATGCGCGACATTTTCCTATTGCCAATGTGAATTTAAAGACAGTCCTTGTACAATGCCCTCAATCAGCAACGGAGCTTTCCGGTTGCAAATTTTCAACCTATCCATACAACTGTACACAAGGGTCAGCACGTGAATAAAAGCCCATTGGGAACGCCGGATCTTAGCCAATACGGCATAAATGATGTAGAAGAGCTTATCTATAACCCTTCGTACGAACTTCTGTTTGAACATGAAACCAGGCCCGATCTTGAGGGCTACGAGAAGGGAAAACTCACTGAGTCCGGAGCAGTAGCTGTGGATACCGGAATATTCACCGGTCGCTCCCCCAAGGACAAGTATATTGTCCGCGATGACACCAGTCGGGACACCGTCTGGTGGTCTGATCAGGGCAAGAATGACAACAAGCCTATCGATCAGGACACTTGGGACCACCTCAAATCTCTGGTCACCCAGAGACTTAGCGGCAAGCGCCTCTACGTAATGGATACAATTTGCGGCGCCAATGAAAACAGCCAGCTAAAGGTACGATTTATAATGGAAGTGGCCTGGCAGGCTCACTTCGTAAAGAATATGTTTATCCGCCCCAGCGATGAAGAACTGGAAGGCTTCGAGCCCGATTTCGTGGTTATGAACGGCGCCAAGTGTACTAATCCGAATTGGCAATCACAGGACTTGAACTCAGAGAATTTTGTCGCTTTTAATCTCAGTGAGAAGGTCCAGCTAATTGGTGGAACCTGGTATGGCGGAGAGATGAAGAAAGGCATGTTCTCCATGATGAACTACCTGTTGCCGTTGCGCGGCATGGCATCCATGCACTGTTCGGCAAATATCGGTTCCGATGGATCCACGGCGATTTTCTTCGGCCTGTCCGGCACCGGTAAGACTACCCTCTCTACTGATCCTGAACGTGCACTCATCGGCGATGATGAACACGGCTGGGACGATGATGGCGTGTTCAATTTCGAAGGCGGCTGTTACGCAAAAACCATTAATCTGAGCAAGCAGAGTGAACCAGATATCTATCATGCTATTCGCAGAGATGCTTTGCTGGAAAACGTAAGCGTTAATGATAGCGGCACGATCGATTATGCTGATGGTTCCAAGACGGAAAACACCCGTGTTTCCTACCCGATCTATCATATCGATAACATCGTAAAACCAGTTTCCAAGGGTGGTCATGCCAAGCAGGTCATTTTCCTGACTGCGGACGCATTCGGTGTACTGCCACCAGTATCGAAGCTGGACCCGCAACAGACCAAATACCACTTCCTGTCCGGCTTTACTGCCAAGCTAGCAGGTACAGAGCGTGGCGTTACAGAACCTACGCCAACATTCTCCAGCTGTTTCGGCGCAGCCTTCTTGTCACTGCACCCAACCAAATATGCTGAAGAACTTGTGAAGCGTATGGAAGCAGCCGACTCCACAGCCTATCTGGTTAACACCGGCTGGAACGGTACCGGTAAACGAATCTCCATTGAAGCAACCCGCGCAATTATTCATGCCATTCTCAATGGTTCTATCGACGAAACGGAATCCTTCCAACTGCCATACTTCAATCTGACTGTGCCATCGAATATCGAAGGTGTGGACAACGGCATTCTCGATCCCCGCAGCACCTATGCAGATGTCGCCGAATGGGACGAAAAGGCAAAGAATCTGGCTGGGCTGTTCGTGAGCAATTTTGAAAAATTCACTGACACCGATGAAGGAAAGCAACTGGTTGCAGCCGGCCCTCAATTGGATGACTAGCAGTTATAACTGACAGCGGAGTTTGTCATGGCTACTTTCGAATATAGCGATAGTCAATTCCCAATTCGGGATGATATTAAACTCGCTTATCGGGAGTATTGGCAGACTCTGGCAAGCCCTGGTAGCTGGTGGAGTGGCGAACAAAGAATTGCCATTGCCCGGGAAGTAAGAAATGCGGGCACTTGCAAATACTGTATCCAGCGCAAGCCAGCACTGTCTCCATATAACTTCGAGGGCGAACATGACCGCAGCACTTCGCTGCCCGCCCAAGCAGTCGATGCCATCCACAGAATCATCACCGACCAGACAAGAATCACCCGCAACTGGATTGAGAAGAACGATTCCCAAGGCCTATCTAAAGAGTGCTACGTTGAATTAGCGGGAATTACCGTAAACGTATTCAGTATCGATGAATTTAATCGCGCTCTAGGTCTGGAACTAGAACCTCTGCCCGAAGCTCAGCCTGGCGAGCCCTCCCACTATCGGCCAAAACACCTCAGCGAAGATATCGGTTTTGTTCCTACTATCCCGCTTGAGGGTGCGGTGGAAGCAGAAGCAGACCTCTGGTCCGACCGCACTGCAAATGTTCTGCGCGCCTTCACTCTGGTGCCCGATGCTTTGCGGGACTGGATAAAAATTTCCAACGCCCAGTATCTATCAATTGAAGCCATGGGAAGTATGTTCAAGCAGGAAGGCCGTAGCATTGATCGCATGCAAATTGAGTTGGTAGCAGGACGGGTCTCGGCAATAAATCAATGTTTTTACTGAACTAACGCACATGCTTCGATGCTCCGTGCGAGCGCGATGACCAACGAAACCGAGATCGATATTCAGGGGATTAACGGCGACGGCGAAGCTGCGGCCACCGGCATCAAGTTTGGTGAAGAACTCATGTCGTTTGCCGAGGCCCTCGCTGCCGGCGAGTCAGCTCCCCTATCTTCATCAAGAGATGCGCTTCTGGCCAAGGCGGGCGCTGAGGTTCTGGTAGATGCCAGCGGTGTTGCCGCGAATTTTCAGCGCATGGTGAGAATAGCCGATTCCATAGGGATTCCTGTAGACAATATGGAAACTGAGCTTGGCCAACAAATTCGCAAAGAACTGGGAATTAGCAGTTTCGCCAGCGCGAAAAACACCCTGGCCTGACTACAATCCTCTCAGGCTATTCCTGCGCCTCTGACCCCAACATAAACCGAGTAAAGAGACTGGCTAGCGGTCATGAAGAGCCTGTTGCGACGGCTTCCGCCAAAACATACATTGGCACAGACCTCCGGCAAGCGAATAACGCCAATAGTGTCACCATCCGGTGCAACTACCTGCACTCCAGGCCGCGCACCGGCCCAGACATTTCCATCCACATCACAGCGAATACCGTCAGCACTGGTTACCCTATCCGTTCCGGGAAATGTTAATTGGGCATGCCGTCGTCCATTACGAATACGTTCGCCGTCAATATCCCACGCCTTGATCTCCCTGCCACTACCGGTATCAGCCACGTAGAGAAGATCATAGTCCGGAGAGAAGCATATACCATTGGGAGCCCCTAAATCATCTGTTAGCTTTGTAATCGCCCCGCTTACCCCATCAACGCGATACACCGATAGCGGTAACTCGGCTTCGGCGCGATTGCCTTCGTAGTTACCGCGCACTCCATAAGGAGGGTCGGTAAACCAGATACTCTTATCCGGGTGTACCACCACATCATTTGGCGAATTCAATGGCTTGCCGTCGAAGCTGTCTGCTATAACAGTGATCTCACCGGAATATTCATAGCGAACCACCCGGCGGCCACCGTGTTCGCAAGACAGCTGCCGCCCCTCGTGATCGAAGGTATTGCCATTGCTGTTTCCGGAAGGGCTGCGGAATTCGGTTACACGACCATCATCTTCTATCCATCTTAACTGATGGTTATTGGGGATATCACTCCACAGCAGATATTTACCAACTCCGTTCCAGGCGGGACCTTCCGCCCATAAGGTACCGGTATGGTGACGTTGTATCGGCGTATTGAACAGAATGTATCGCTGAAAGCGCGGATCCAGAGCGATCAGGTCCGGGTCCGGGTATCTCAAAGGGGTATTACCGGACCAGTCCCTGTCTTGATATTCAGGTAATTGAGACTGGGCAGCGCTCAGAAAAGGCAGTGCCGCAGTTGCTGTCAGGCTTGCGGAAAGAAATATTCTTCGTTTCATAAACTTCCCCTTAGTTTGTTATTGGTTTTATCGTCCGTATATTTTTTAACTCACTGTCTGCCATCATCATAAAAAAAAGGGCAGAGTTCAATATGAACTCTGCCCTTTTTAGATTCTGCCTGGCTTTAGCAGCCGGGCAAGCCTGCAATTAGTGAGCGTCTCCGCCCTCGTCTCGCGCACCTGGCAGCGCCATGGCAGTTAGCTTGGAGCCAGTCTGCAACATGATGTACTGGTGTCCATCTAATACCCAGGAACTCATGCCGTAGCTGCTTCTGGCTGGCGCTTCAATTTCACCAACAATGTCTCCGCTGGCTTTATCGATAGCGTAAAGCATCGGCGTGCCATCGCTCGCCTGATCCGAATAGATCAGCATATTGGCTGTTACAACCATAGGTACTAGAGCACCTGTGCCTGTATTACCAATATCAACACCTTCTAGTGCGGGGCTATTTTTAATTCGATCCGGAGTCTCACCAGTTGGAATCATCCACGCGTGCTCACCGGTGTTCATATCGATAGCGGTGATGCGGCTATAGGGCGGCTTCCAGATTGGAATACCCGAAGCCAGCCTTGGTGTTCTGGCTGTCGCACCACGTGCACCGTTCGCGTACTGTGCTGTTGTAGTGCCAGTTGAATTAGGGAATAACAGATCAGACTCCTCTCCGGGAATCAGTCTCAGGGTGAAACATGCCTTGTGTGAAGACACATACAGCATACCCGTAGTCGGGTCTGCTACCGCTGGCGCAGTGATATTTGCACCACCTGCACCACCCGGGCAATTCATTGCTGCGTATTTACCCATTGGGTTATCAGAATGGATCGGCGGATTAAACAGAGGGCCCATTACGTAGTCATCCATTACTTCCAATGCTTCTGCTCTTAACGCTGGCGTGAAATCAATTAGATCATCTTCCGTAATGCCCTGCATATCATAAGGAGCAGGCTTGGTTACGTGAGGCTGGGTCGGAGACAACACTTCACCGGGAACAATCGAAGGTGGAACGGCGCGGTCTACAATCGGCCACAACGGCTCACCTGTAACGCGGTTGAACGCATAAACCCATGCCTGCTTGGTAATCTGCATTACCGCCGGTACTGTGCCACGCCCGGGCATTTCAAGATCGAGCAATACCGGAGCAGTGGGGTTATCAAAATTCCAGATCTCGTGCTTCACCATCTGAAAGTGCCACGCTCGTTCGCCAGTCTCTACATCCAGAGCAATCAGAGCAGCACCATAGAGGTTGTCACCGGGGCGGAAGCCACCGTAGTAATCGATGGTGGCGCTGTTAGTGGGTATATAAACCAGATTGTTTACCGGGTCTGCTGAAAGAGGCGCCCATGAAGAAACATCACCAGTCCATTCCCATGCTTCGTTCTCCCAGGTTTCATGACCATATTCGCCTGGCTTTGGAATTACATTGAACTTCCACTTTAGTGCACCGGTTCTCGCATCATAGGCGAGAATGTCACCAGGTACGTTTTCAATGCGCGCCTGATGATAGCCCTGTTCCGCAGAATTACCGACAATTACTGTGTCGTTAACAACAATTGGTGGAGAAGAAGAAGTGATATAGCCCGTTTCAAGTGGAATACCATCATAAGGGTCATATGGGTGACCAAGGTCGGCAATCAAGTCCACAACACCGGTTTCAGGAAAACCGTCGATAGGAACCGGGCGACCAAAACCTTCTATGGGTACGCCAGTATCAGCGTCCAAAGCTGTAAGAAAAAACGCTGGAGAGACAATGTAGATTACGCCTCGTCCGTCAACTTCACCATAGCCTACACCTTTACCATAATCGGACCGCATGGAGTAAGCAGCACGACCCGTATCTGGCTCGCGATAGGTCCATATAGTGTCACCAGTCTTTGGATCGATAGCGATAACATAGCGCTTGTTACCGGCAACGGTAATTAGCTTGCCATCAATTAGTGACGGCGTTGACCTGCCACTGATCGCATTAAAACTGGCACCGTCCCATTCCCAGGCAACTTCAAGATCGGCAAAATTTTCCGCAGTGATCTCATCGGCCGGGGTAAACCGTGTATGGGCATAGTCACCGCCCAATGTGTACCACTCATCCGGTTCAGTATTGAACAGTGGAATATTCTGAGCGGCCGCAAGACTTGAAGCCGTTAACAGCACAGCAGCAACCATAGTCGATGCTATCTTCCTTGTAATTCTCCCCGTAATTGGAGCTGACATAGTGTCCTCACTTATTCTGCAAATTTAATAAAACCCGAAGATTCGCTAATATCGGATAATAACTGTTCAAAAGTACCAAGAAATCCGCCTTCAGACTATGATTTTCTGACTTGAGAGCCCTGTATTTAAAGGGCGCAAACATCACCGCTCAGCGATACCAAGCAAAGACAAGGGCTGGGGAGGCATACTGCGAATTGTAGTATTTTGTTACTGCCCTAAGGGATTATGTGAGGGCATCATCAAACAGCCGCATAGCCACGCAGAATCTGTGTTTCAACTAATCAGAGAGGTCAAGAAGCAAGGATGAGGCAGCAAGGTATAAAAAGCGGGATGGCAGTGTTTTTCAGCCACCCCGCTGTTTTGAGGCTTTTACTGATTTGGCAACGCAAAAGTAGACAAGGCGTGTCCGGAGATTACTGACACATACTGAACTCCATCCACCATAAAGGTTACCGGAGCCATCACTATCTGCCCGCCCAAATTCACATTCCACAGCAAGTCACCATTGGCTGCATCGATGGCGTGAAAATAACCTTCGCGGCCACCGGTAAACAACAAATCAGAACCGGTGGTTAACATGCCACTGTCGCTTACATCGAACTGATCATAGGACCACACTGCTTCACCAGTCTGCGGGTCCATTGCCTTGAGAGAGGCATGACCTACTTCGCTAGTCCAGTTGTTAATAGGGTTAGTTCGACCTATACCAACTGTTGGCGCTCCGGGTGCGGGTGCCAGCACAGAAAACCCACCACCAAGAAAAGCCCGGCCCGGTATGTACTCGGATTCTTCTGCCCTATAAATAGTTGCATAGTCTTTCCATGCACTAAAATAGAATAGCCCGGTTCGCGGACTATAGGACGGCGGATACCAATTGGTCCCTCCCTGATTTCCAGGATAGGTAGGCATGCCTTCCGGCTGAGGCGTGGGAATCGGTCTGCCATTTTCATCCAATCCGCTGGACCAGTTAACCGTAACGTATGGTTTGCCTTCGAGAAACTCTCCGCTAACACGGTCCAGCACATAGAAATAGCCATTTCGATTTGCCCACATCATTACTTTCTTGGGCGTGCCGCGCCAGACCATATCCGCCAGCACAGGAACCTGCACCGAGTCATAGTCATAAGCATCGTTGGGAGTAAACTGAAAATACCATTTCAGCTCGCCGGTATCTGCGTCGAGCGCGATAGCCGAGTCAGAGTAGAGATTATCACCGGGTCGTTGTCCTGCATTCCAGTCAGGGCCAGGATTACCTACACCCCAATAGGTCAGGTTAAGGTCGGGATCGAATGAGCCGGTAATCCACACCGGTGCACCACCGTGCTCCCAGTCATCACCCTCCCAGGAATCATGATTAGGCTCACCCGGGCCAGGGATGGTATAGGTCTTCCATGCCTGCTCACCGGTAAGCGCATCGTAGGCCGCAACATATCCTCGAATACCAAACTCGCCACCGCCCACACCAACTATAATCTTGTCCTTAACTGCCAGAGGAGCCATGGTTACTGAATAAGCAAGGTTTACATCACCTACTTCCACATCCCAAAGCGGCTGGCCGTTTACTCTATCCAAAGCCACAAGGCGCGCATCCAGCGTGCCCATGTAAACCATGTCTCCGAGTACAGCGACTCCACGGTTATTTGCACCGCAGCAGACAAGCGCATTCTCTGCGGGGGTGTGCCGGTACTTCCAGAACACACGTCCGGTTACCGCATCTACAGCCATTACGCTATTCGGCCGCTCGGTAACATACATAATGCCATCTACAATTATTGGATTAGACTGCCAGGCACCGAACACCTGATTCTGCAGAGTCCACTGTAATTTCAGATCGTTAACATTGTCTGCATTAATTTGATCCAGGCTACTGTGGCGCTGGGCAGAATAACCACCGTTATAGGTTAGCCAGTTTTCAGGCTCATCCGCCGCATTGAGAATGCGCTCATAGGGAACCTGAGCTATTGAAACTTGAGCTATAGCGAAAGATACAATTGCACAGCAAGAAATAAGGGATGCTTTAAGAGATGATTTCATTACAGGCCTCGCAAAGTAAGTAAGTAGCCAATTACGTCCGCTACTTCTTCACTGGAAAGAGTTGTTGGTTGCTTGGAAGGTGCATCACTGATCTCGTAGGTCACCAGATCTGATTTGCGAAGAGATCGTAAGCGTTCATTCGAATCAATTACCTGAACCGTATAGGTGTCCTCATTGAGCCTGCGTCCAACAATAGTTTCTTCGTTCCGTGTCACCAGTCTTACCGGCCGGTTAATAGGCAGCAATGCCGTAGCCGGATCGAGTAGGTTGCGCTGCAGGGATGCCGGCGTACGAATCGCACCGATATCGCTCAGGTCCGGAGCCGTTCTTGGGCCAACACCGTTAACCCGATGACAATCCGCGCACTCACCCTTACCTTCGAATAGTGTCTGGCCGCGAGCCGGATCACCTATCCTGACTGCTACACCATCAGGGTCGAAGCCGGCTCTTATGTAGGCGATAACGCCATCCATTTCTGTAGCAGCGAGGTTAAAAGCAGGCATTCTTCCTTCAGCCGCGCCCTGGGAAATTACCGTGCGAAGATCATCGTCCGAGGTTGCAGTTCTGAACTGCCCTCTACGTAGATCAACACCGTCAACTGCAGCCCCCTGTGGGCCATGGCAAAGTGCACATTGCTGTGTATAAACTCTGGAGCCCGCCTGAATGGCTTCGGTGGTGTATTGATGGTCGCCTGTTTCCTGAGCAAGCAATTGCGAGGAAGCAAACAGAGCAGCAAAAAAGATCGGCAGGGCCAATATTTTCCCACGGCCTGATTTAGCTATAAACGGTTTCATTGTTATGCTATATCCAATTTCTAATGAATGACCCCACCATCTTAACGAATAAAGACAAATAATAAAATTTCTGCGAAGTAAAATAAGCTGCAAATATGCAACATGGGGGTTTGCGTCGGTTGCGAAGGCTCAAGGGAAACCTTGAACGGGAGTTAGCCGTGATCCAGCCAGAACTGAAGGCCCTGGGCGTTGAGCTCCATATCCCTGCCGATAAGGGACTTGATGGTTTCTACATCCACATTGCATTGCTGATCGAGGAGATAGTTAACACCGGATTGCAGTATTGCGTCTGCAATTTTCTGCTCGGAATTTTCTTTGCCATTAAATTCCTGCGCTGTCTCTGCGTAATCTTTGATGGTCAAGCGCAGTAGATTATGCAGAGCCTCCACATTCTCGTGCATGCCATAGTGAGTCAGATACACTCGCCGGGGCTTGAATGACATTAGGCGCTGCAGGGACTGCTGCCAGGCTATAGGGTCAAACTGGATAGGTGTTGTTGGTGGAAATATAAACGCCGCCCTGCCCTTGTTTAATTCAGGATAGCTGGCACCGAAAGTATCTCCGGCAAAAATTCCCTGACTGAATTCATCGTAGACACAAAAATGATGCTTGGCATGCCCCTGAGTATCCAGAAACAATAGCTTTCTGCCATTGAAATCCAATTCAAATTCGTCATCGGCTTCGATTACCCGGTTAGCATCAACAGGAATTAAACGGCCAAACATCATTGCAAAAGCTTCTTCGCCATATACTGCCAGCGAGCCCTGTTCCAGCCTGGAAGGATCAATCATATGCCGCGCACCCCGAGGATGAACAACAAGCCGGGCGTTAGGGAATTCCTGCATCAAACCACCGCTGCCTCCGGCGTGATCGAGGTGAATATGGGTCGGCATCACATAAGCAACATCGGATTTGGAAATACCCTTGCGCTTTAAAACTTCCAGCAGCACCGGCAGGGAGTTGTTAGTACCCGTATCAATAAAACCCGCCATGCCCTCATGCTCGATAAGGTAACAACTGGCCATACCTCTTCGATGAAGTAGCGTATCAATACAGGTAATCCCGTTACCCAGTTCCTGAAAATAGACCTGATCTGTCACGCCTGCTCCTTCTTTATCCCGGTTATTTTTACAACTTGAACTTGAAGAGAGAAATTATTCTTCATAAGCATAAAAAGCCAACGCGGCACGGTAAAGACTGTAAACATCAATCTTTGAACTGACCGCGTAAGGGGTATGAATAGAAAGTAGTGGCACGCCGAAATCGATTACTTCAATATTCTGTCTTGAAAATTCGCCACCGATTGTTCCCCCGCCACCAACACCGAGTTTATAAGTCGCTGTTTGCCAGGGAATGTCATTGCTGTCTAATAACTGACGGGTCCATGCAATAAATTCCGAGTTAGCGGTGTTACCCTGACCGTAAAGCTTCAGATTTATGCCATAGCCTAGCTTCGGTGCATTGCCCTTTTCCCATACCGAAGAATCAATAGGGTTTATGCCCGGGTTAACATCGATGGAAACAAATTTGGTTTGCCTAAGTCCTGCGCGAAAAACTGTCTCACGGTAATCATCACCCAACTCGGAATGAATAAGGCGCGACAGCAGGTCCCTGAAATGTTCCGATCTTGCGCCAGTATTATTTCTGTTACCCACTTCCTCGTTATCCACAAGAAAAGCCATGGTGGTTTTTTCCGGGCGATCAATTTCCGCAACTGCTCGCATAGCTGCATAGGCAGCAAGTCGGTCGTCCTGCCCATAGGCGGCAATCATGCTCCGGTCCAGCCCCATATCGCGCGGAGCCGTTGAAGGAACCAGAGCCAGCTCAGCAGAAACAAGATCCGCCCTGCTGATACCATACTCGTCTGCTAGATAAGCCAACACCTGATCCACAACCTCTTCACCTTCTACGCCAGGCATATGAGCAATTACCGGGTCCATATCCTCCGGCACGAGGAATGTAGAGAGGGTCTCGGAACCACGGGATCTGTCCACATGGGGCGAGAGCTCCGGAATCATGAATATCGGATCGTCTTCATTCAGACCTAAGGAGATATTCACCGTCGTACCATCTTTTCTGTCAACACGGCCCATCAATGCCAGCGGGATATTGGTCCACTGATGGTATTTAATACCACCGTGATAATTGGTTTGGAAAAGCGCAAATTCACTGTCACCATATAACGGTCGCCCCTTTAGCTCGAGACGGGGAGAGTCAATATGGGCACCTATCACATGAAACCCTTCGGTAAACGACTTATCGCCAATAACCATCAGGCTTATAGTGCGATCCCTGTTCACCTCATAGATGCGGTCACCTGCACGCAAGGAATTTGAAGAATCGAGAGCCCTGAAGCCATTCGCTTCCGCAAAGGCCACAGCTTCATCAACAAAACTCAATTCGGTTCTCGCCAGATTTATGAAGCTCTTGTAATCATCTGCAAAGTCGAAAATTTCTTCGCGCTCTGTCGAAGAAATTCCAATCCAGGAAGACTCGCATTGCAATGTATCAGTGCAATCATCATCCTGAGCCGAAGCAGTAACGCTTGCCAGCATTAGCGAAGAAGCAAGAAAAAGACTATTTTTCAGAATTTTCATATTAGGATCTCTCAATATATTTGCCTTTATATAAGACAGGGAATTCAAAAATGATATCCGCTTACAGAGAAAGTTTCTTACGGTGCAGGATATTTTTTAAGACAATGAGCATAAGATTCGGCATCAATATTACCACCGGAAAGAATGATCGATACGGTCTGGCCGGTTATGTCGATTTTGTTGCTGAGCAAAGCCGCGAGTGGCACTACCCCTCCGGGTTCAACCACCAACTTTAGATAACGAAACGCGAAGCTGATGGCATGCTTCACCTCATCTTCAGTGACCACCAGGAAATCATCAACAGTCTTGCTGTTAACAGCCCAGGTCATCTCGCCGGGGATTGTAGCCATCAGCGCATCGCAAGCGGTTGATGTTTGCGGGTCAATTTTCACTCTGTGCCCGGCCAACTTTGATTGCAGATGATCGTCATAATTTTCCGGCTCTACAGCTACTACCTTGCAGTTTGGACTCAACGCTTTTATTGCAGTAGAAGTTCCGGCTAGCAAGCCCCCGCCACCGACCGGAACCAATATGGCGTCCATAGGAACCTCACTTTGCTGCAACTGCTGCATAATTTCTAGTCCACAGGTTCCCTGTCCGTTAATTATGTCTTCATCATCGAAGGCCGGCACCAGAGTTGCTCCGCTGCCGGTAGATATCTCTGCCGCTATCTGTACTCTGGATTCCGTATCCCTGTCGTAGAGGCGCACTGTTGCCCCCAGGTGTTTGGTATTTTCCAACTTGATTTTCGGAGCGTCGGAAGGCATTACTATAGTGGCCGACATACCTAACAGTTTTGCTGCATAGGCAACTCCCTGGGCATGATTTCCCGAAGAAAATGCCACCACTCCCAAAGCCCTTTCTTGTTCAGATAACTGACAGAGGCGATTGTAGGCGCCACGAAACTTGAACGCGCCGATATGCTGAAGACATTCCGGTTTAATGAACACGCGGGCATCGAGCCGTTCATCCAATGCTGCTGAGTTAAGCAGGGGTGTACGAATCACCACAGCTTGCAATCGCTGAGCTGCTTTTTCGATTTCCCCCAGACTAATACTCATTGCTAATTCCTTTTTTGCCCTTTTAGCTTTTTACCTTTGTTTATCTGCCTTTGCTTCTGCCGCGACCTGCGCCGCCGCTTTTAGGTCCGGGCCTGCCCGATGCGGCTTTCTGACGCTCTTTTCGCTCACTGGCAGATTTCTTTGAGGCCTTACCTACTCCCTTGCCGAGGCCACGGTTTTTTTGGATTCGCCTTTTTTGCGCCACCTGCTGCTGGGAAAGGCCTTGCTCACCTTTGGTAAAAGGGTTGTCACCACTCTTGAATTCAATTCGAACCGGAGTGCCTTCCAGTTTTAGAACTTTTCTAAAAGTCTTCTCCAGATAACGATTGTAAGAAGCTGGTACTCTTTCTGTTTGGTTGCCGTGGATAATAATCGTTGGAGGGTTTTGGCCGCCGGCGTGAGCATATCGCAATTTAATTCTTCTGCCATTCACCACCGGTGGGGCATGATCTGTAACCGCATCCTGTAATAATTGAGTCAGCTTGTTAGTTGCAAGCTTTTTACGCGCGGATTCATAAGCAGTATGGATAGACTTGTATATATCACCAACTCCGGTTCCATGTAAGGCGGAAATAAAGTGAATTTTGGCAAAGTCCACAAAGGTAAAACGTCGTCTTATTTCCTCCTTAATTCTTTCCTTTGCTTCCAGGTCCATACCGTCCCATTTGTTCAGGGCTATCACCAGAGCCCGGCCGGTATCAATAACATAACCCAATAGGTGAAGATCCTGTTCAACGATACCGGTACGAGCATCTACAATTAGCACAACTACATTGGCATCCTGAATAGCCTGTAGCGACTTCACTACGGAAAATTTTTCGATAGTCTCTTTGGTCTTGCCACGCTTGCGAATGCCGGCAGTATCAATCAAGGTGTATTTCTTGCCGCGCCTTTCGAATGGTATATAAACACTGTCACGGGTCGTCCCCGGCTGATCGTAGACAACCACCCGGTCTTCTCCCAACATGCGATTTACAAGAGTTGATTTGCCGACGTTTGGTCTGCCGGCGATGGCGATCTTAATACCCAGTGCGGGGTCTTCCTCTTCTTCCTGCTCTGCGCCCAGCTCTTTTTCATAGTCGAACTCAGACAGCACAGTTTCAAGCATAGACTTTACGCCTCTACCCTGTGTGGCTGTGATCGGGAACAATTGCGCAAACCCGAAACTGTAAAAATCAGTCAGTGCCTGATCGGTATCCAGACCATCTACCTTGTTAACCAATATGTAGGTATTCTTTTCCCGCTTGCGCAGATGATCCAGAATGCGACTGTCATCGGGAAGCAAGCCATCTTTCGCATCTACCAGAAAAAGGCAGACATTAGCCTCCTCAATAGCCAGCAATGACTGGGACGCCATCTCATGATCAATCCCTTCCTCATCCCCGCTAATACCGCCTGTATCGATGCAGATAAATTTTTTTTCATCAAGCTTGCCCTCACCATATTTTCGATCACGAGTTAACCCGGGCATGTTAGCCACCAGGGCTTCCCGACTTCGAGTCAATCGATTAAATAGAGTGGATTTGCCCACATTGGGCCGACCTACCAGAGCTATTACTGGTGTCATGTGAATACCTGTAATTAGATACTTGAGTTAAAACTTGAGTCTTTTCTTGAGATTAGCGCTTGATTCTTTGCGAGGAAACGATTGTAAAATTATTGCAAGTCGTATGCCGCAAGGCGGCCGCTATTTCCGAAAACGATCAGTCTGCCGTTATCTGCCAGAAGATTGGACCTGACCCCGTCACCGTCGACCTCAGTTCGTCCGACGATTCGCCCATCTACTTGAGATATCAGATGAACATAGCCTTCGAAGTCAGCAACAGCGACATAGTTACCGATAGATGTAGGAGCCGTAATCTCACGATTCTCCAAGTCTTCATTGGACCAGACAATATCTTCCGAATTATCACGCACCGCAGTTATTACACTTCTATCGTCGCAGTAATAAAGATTACCAAAGCCCCGCTCTAAACCGTGATAACTGGATGCCTCCATACCCCAGACTATTCGACCGGTAGTAATATCGAAAGCCATTAAATTACCCTGATAGCTTGAAGCAAGAATTCTATTGCCATCGAGAAGCAATTTTCCGTCTACATCAATAACCCTGTCTATATCGTATTGACCTTCAGGGACAGCGACTCGCTCTTCCCATTGCCAAACTCCGGTATCAGAAGTAACAGAAACCAGTGTTCCATTACTAAAGCCGGCAATTACCGAACCGGTCGCTGTGAATACCGGCTCGCTTGTTCCTCTTAGAGTCAGCGCTGGCAGTGATGTTTCGTAAATCCAGAGCTGACTGCCATCTTCTACACTCAGAGCAAGTAGTTTGCCATCAACAGTTTGCGCGACCACTACTTCTCCGTCTGTCTGGGGAGCCGAAAGCACTTCGCTGGATACCGGCTGCCGCCACAGTATTTCACCGCTCAGCTGGTCCAGAGCCACTACTTCGGCATCTTGAGTGCCAACCATTACAAGACCTTCGCCCGCACCTACGCCACCTGTTATTGCTACTTCCAGGTCCGTACGCCAACGGACATCACCGCTTTCTGCATTTACCGAAGCAACATTGCCGTTCTCACTGGCAGCATAGACAATACCGCTGTCAATTACCGGAGTAATTTGAGTGTAATTACCTCCCTGCCCATTCCCGATATTCACATTCCATTGACGTCGGAGCTGAACTTCCTGATCAATGTTCACTAATTGCTTGGGAGGGTTCACTTCCTCATCTGCAAACCAGGTAAGCGGGTTCATCTGCACACCACTAAAACCCGAACATGCAGAGAGAAGAGACGACAGCAAAAGCGCTGAAACTATCTTGCTGAGATTTCTGATACTCACTGAAGATGGGCTTTGATTGCTGCTTATGTTCATTGCTTGTCTGATCATTAGATTTGAATTATTCCGAAAACTAGCTTTCTATACTCAGGTCTTCCAGCTTCATTCTCAAGCCGTCACTATTAGAACCCGCTTGCTGCGCTGCCCGATAAGCCTCTCGAGCATCAACCATTCTGCCCATTGCCGCATAGATATCACCGCGCAATTCTGCAAAGCCAGGCTCGAAAGATTTTGGATCAAGGTTATTTACCAGATTAAGAGCTCGTTCCACATCACCTTGTGCCAGGATTACTCGCCCAAGACGCAGACTCGCTGTCAAAATCAGACCTTCGTCAGTCCGCTCGAACATGCCGTCTTTCTTGTTGTCTAGTATCCACTGCAATGAAGCCTCAGCTCCAGCCAGCTCGTTAGTTCGAACCTGTTGCTGTGCGGAGAACAGTGAACCGAAGAGCGCATACACAGAATCGCTATAATCAGTTCTCAATTCATCAGCCAGACTGAGAATTTCGGCACCGTCTTCTGCGCTTACTTCACTGCCGGGTTCTGCCACCGCTATGGAGAGGATATCTTCATAGAGATCGGACGCACCATCAGCAGCTGCAATTTGCGAGTTCTGCCAAACCAGCCAGGAAGTTCCCATGGCTAGAATAACAACAACGGTAAGAATCAAATTCCTGCCGTTGTCTTCCCACCACTTTTTCAACTCTTCTATTGTTTCTTCTTCTGCCGCGTTAATCGCCACGACTTACTCCTATTTTCCACGTGCTCGCAGTCTTTGTTATGACCGCCACTATTAATTAAATATCCCCACTGCCATGCATCCTTTATAAATTAGGCTCAGAAAGTGGAAAAGCGCAATTCTACCTGTTTGTGCTTCACCTGACACGGTGAATTAGGTCTATCAGCCTGAAATTCCGAGAATTTCACCTACTTTCAGCTCTACTTCATCAATATTTACGCTAACGGACTCGGTTGAGTCGTCCAAAAGGCGGATTTTGACAGATTCGGCCCCGGATTCGAGAACTATTGCCATCCGGGCACCGCTATTGAAAGCACGCTTCATCTGGCTACTGGCCTTGCCTCCTCCGCAGTGGCAGGTGATTCCAAGATCCGGGTAAGCAGCTCTAAGCTGGGTGGAAAGCTGCAAGGCGGAAGCCGCCATTTCCTCCCCCACAACCGCAATATATATGTCCGCTGTCTGTAAATCCTCAGCGGCAATCTTGTTGAGGGAATCCAGCATCAATACCAGCCTTTCCTCACCTATGGCGAATCCGGCTGCACGGGTTGCTTTGCCACCCAATTGCTCCACGAGGCCATCATAACGACCTCCTCCACATACAGTTCCCTGTGCACCCAGTGACTCTGTGGTCCACTCAAATACACAGTTATTGTAATAATCCAGCCCTCTCACTAGTCTCGGGTTCACTACATAAACTATGCCAACGGAGTCCAATAATGCCTTCAGTTTGACAAAATGTTGCTCGCTGTCCTCACTAACATAGTCTACCAATGCCGGTGCATCAGCTAATTCACTTTGAACAACGGGGTTCTTGCTGTCCAAAACCCGCATCGGATTTGTGTGCATTCTGTTACAAGCATCATCATCCAGTTTGTCGGCCTTGCTCTCCAAAAAATCGCTTAAAGCTGAGCCATAGGATTTTCGATCCGCCGCAGAGCCAATATTATTTATTTCCAGAGTCAGGTGTTCGGTCAGATCCAATTGCTGCCAAAGGCTTGCTGATAATTGAATTATCTCCGCATCGATATCCGGGCCTTCCATACCAAAAGCTTCTACTCCGAATTGGTGAAACTGGCGGTAGCGGCCTTTCTGAGGACGCTCATGCCTAAACATTGGTCCCTGATACCAAAGCCGTTGCTGCTGATTGTAAAGCAGACCATGCTGATCGGCTGCGCGAACACAACCGGCCGTCCCCTCTGGCCTTAAACTGAGATTGTCTCCATTGCGATCATCGAAGCTATACATTTCCTTTTCGACGATATCGGTAACCTCACCAATGGAGCGCTTGAAAAGAGCCGCCTGCTCAAGCACTGGAAATCTGATTTCCTGATAACCATAGCGATGCATTACCTGTTGAAAGCATTTTTCAAGGTATTGCCAACTGGGGGTTTGTTCGGGAAGGATGTCATTCATCCCTCGAATTGCTTGTAGTTTTGCCATTTCTAAAATGTTTCCAGCTTAAGACGATGCGATAAGATCTTTCTCTGCTTGCTGTTTGTCAGCCACACGTTGCCGAACCATCGATTCCAATTCATCCACCAGGTTTTCATTATTTATCTTGTGATCCGGCTCACCTTCCACATAGGCAAGATTGTTGGGGCTGGCTCCCGTCAAACCAATCTCGGCAACCTTTGCCTCACCCGGGCCGTTAACAATACAACCAATCACCGCCACATCGATTGGTGTAGTAATGTCTTCAAGTCTGGACTCTAGTTCATTGACCACGGAGATAACATCGAAATTCTGCCTCGAACAACTAGGGCAGGCCACCAGATTCACACCCTTGTGGCGAAGACTGAGGCTTTTCAAAATATCAAAGCCAACCTTAACCTCTTCAACAGGATCGGCTGCCAGAGATACTCTAAGAGTGTCTCCGATACCATCCATGAGTAGTGATCCCAAACCGATAGCAGACTTAACCGTTCCCGAGCGCAGACCACCGGCCTCGGTAATACCCAGATGAAAAGGCTGATCAATTTGTGTCGCCAGGCTTCGGTATGCTTGCAGCGTCATAAACACTTCAGAAGCCTTTAAGCTGATTTTGAAATTTTGGAAATTCAGCTTATCGAGTATCTCAATTTGATTCAGAGCTGATTCAACCATAGCCTCAGCGTTAGGCTCATTGTATTTTCTAAGCAGAGCTTTACCAAGAGAGCCTGCATTCACCCCAATCCTCAAAGGTATATTTTTATCTTTGGCACTGTCGACCACCATTCGAATACGTTCTTCACTACCGATATTGCCCGGATTAATACGCAGGCAATCGACCCCGTACTCCAAGACTTTCAGCGCGATTTTGTAGTCAAAATGAATGTCAGCTACCAGCGGCACATCCACCTTGCTGCGGATCTGTTTGAATGCTTCAGCAGCATCTATACTGGGCACCGATACCCGAACAATATCTACTCCGGCGGTTACCAGCCTGGAAATCTGGCCCAGTGTGGCTTCTACATCACAGGTTTCCGTATTGGTCATGCTTTGCACGGAAATGGGCGCATCTCCGCCGACTGCAATATCCCCTACCATAATCTGGCGAGTCTTCCGGCGATTTATATTCTGTTGATTATTACTCATGACTTTTAATTTTTAGGAAGGGCTCTCAGGCCTTAGGGCCCGACAACTAGCCTGGCGGAATTATCGATACGGATACTATCAGCTACATTTACAGCTTCGCCATTCAGAAACATAGTGGCAAAGGGCGCATCCCCTAACAATATGTTAAATGGCGCATTGCCGGAAATTTCAATTACATCACCAGCTGCGCGGATATCCCGAAAAACCTGATTAGAATCAGAGTCTGTGATCTCAACCCAACTTTCACCACTAAAGGATATCTCCAGTTTATCATTCCCACCGGCATTAACTGTAATAAGTGATTCTCTTACAGCTTCGGTAGGTCTCCCGGCGGCGGCACTTTCTGCAGCAGGCTCTATTACTTCGCTACTAATAGCTGCCGAGTCTGCAAAACCGGGTGCATTTGCCAAGGCTGCCTCTAAGCCGGACAGCAACGGCTGAGGTTCTTCCTCGCTGACATCTGCTTCCTGAATTTCTTCGACGGTGCTCGCTATAGCCACACCAGCAACACCAGCAACACCAGCAACACCACGGTTGTCGGAATCTGACAATGCTATCTCGACAGCAGGTTCGGCAGACGAAGCGGGTAAAGAGGTGGTTTCCGTTGCCACCTCATCGCCCATGTATTTATTGTACAGCCACAGGGCTGTAAAACCTGCTATAAAAATAACTGCAGAGAGAATCAACCAAGGTTTATTTCTGTCTTTGGCTTTTATGGCTTTCTGTCGACTTTCCTCTGCACTCTCTAGTTGCTGCTGTGAAAAATCTTCAAACAGCTCCAGAACCTCAGCTTCATTCAGCTGAAGAAGTTGGGCGTAGCTTTTTATATAGCCTTTCGCAAATACTTTGCCGGGTAATTTTTCATAGCAGTCTGCTTCAATAGACATCACATAGTGCATTGTAATATGCAGCTTATCCGCTACGCTTTTTTCGGATAGCTCACGCCTTATCCGCTCAGCCTTGAGGACGCTACCAGCAGTTTGCCGTTCGGCGAATGATTCTTCGTCACCTTCGACATCGCTGAATTGTGAAAAATCTTCATCTGCCATTTTGCATACTCAAATAAGTTTGATACTCAGGAGACGTACGGTAAAGGGTTTCCAGAACCAACACAACATTATCAACAAACCGCTGATTCTGAAAATAGTCTTCGATCTGGATACCAGCGAGCAATGCTCTTGGGGAATGAGGAACTCCCGTATACTCTGAAATAGTCAGGTAATTTTGAAACTTGGAACGTGCCCTCTCATAGTCAGCCATTTCAAAATAGACCAGCGCTGACTCCAGGGCAGAAACATACAAATTCGGATTAAGTTGTAATGCTCGCTCGAAAGCTATCTGCGCATCACTCAATCGATTTAACTGGATTGCCGCACGCCCCAGATTCTCAAATGCAATCGCGCGACCTTCATATTCCACATCATTAGCGACACGCTCCAATTGCTGATAAACGTCCCGGTATCTCTCCAACTCAAACAACAATACAGCATAGTTGTTGCGTGCCCGGGAATTGCCTCTGTCCAGGTTTATCGCTCTCTGAAAATTTTCACCAGCAAGCTGCAAATCGCCTTCGCGCTGATAAATCAAGGCAAGTACCGTATAGACACTGGAATCCCTGTCACTGATATTCATGGCATTGGTTATATGCCTGCGTGCGCCCTGCATATCATTGGCATCATAATAAGCGATAGCCAGTTGCATGTAGTCATCAAGCGCTTGCTCTTCAGAAGCTTCTATCACAAATCCACCGGTAGTGGTGGTGATGCAGGAAGATAGAGCCAGTCCGGTGAGCAGTAAAAACACACAGGGATAAAATTTCCGAACTCGGGAAAAAAGCATGTGAATCCTCATTACAGACACCTCTATATCCTGTCGGCAGCGACAGCTAGATTATCAGTGCTATCAAAGGCTTTTTTGCCTTTGCCTGCAGCGTCTAAAGCGATTTGCTG